>Ga0310694_10004309_pt1 | contig 13771 bp, 24 predicted proteins | sample 174DNAGHGhighgp2_FD_203884 | JGI IMG/M metagenome (GOLD analysis project Ga0310694, IMG submission 203884) | Sheep rumen microbial communities from Palmerston North, Manawatu-Wanganui, New Zealand - 1742 DNA GHGhigh gp2 (v2) (version 2) | ecosystem: Host-associated > Mammals > Digestive system... | reverse complement strand
CGGTGGTTTCCCGTAAATAGGTAGGGGGGGGGTAAGAGATCGAGGGGATCGATTATAAAAAGGTTTTAGCGGGAGGGGTGGGGAGGGCTTTTCGGATGTAAGCGTTTACATTTTTTTTATCCTTTTTTACACCCCCGTATGTAAGCGTTTTCATGCTTTCGCTGGTGGGCCGTGTAATGTAGGCCCCCGCCTCCCCGCCTTGTGCGAAAAAAGTGCCAAGCAATACAGCACGGAAAAAAAATAAAAGTTTTTCTTGCGTATTTTTTCTTTAGGGCTTATAATGGGCTCAGATAAGGAAAGGAAATACAGAAACATGAAAAGCGTTAACAAATACTTGAAAGTATACAATACAAGAAGTTGCCATGATGTCGTTATGTTATCATTTACATTAAATGGTTATGAATACATCACTACATTGAATGCAATTAAGCCGTCATGGTGCTTAATGGAAAAAGACAGTAAGGGATACCAAAAAATCCGTATGTCGTTAACAGTCAATCAAAAGCGTAAACTTGCATTAAGGGCTGAATGTATCGGCAAAACTGAAGAAATCTTTACAAAATGCCAGTATAACAAAGGCGAACAAATAGAGCGTTACTTACTGGAAAGACTGACGGGCAAAGAGTGGAAGAGAAACACAACGCCATGGTATAAGGGCTGCGACATTGTCGCAAACGGTCAACGCATTGAAGTAAAGAGAGAGAATGCGACAATCTGTTCACTAGCAAGTCTGCTTAAAGCCTCAAAGTAAAGGCAAACATAGAGAAAAGGAAAGAGAGGATAAAAAAATGTTAGAGTATAGAGTTATCGATGAAAGAAACAACACAACAATCACAAAGACCGCTAAAAGTTATCGCTATCTGTGCTGGATGTATTGGAATGTCTATAGCGAACAGTCCAAAAACTCCTACATGCACTACGACAACACAACAAAGTCCTACGTCATCGTCTTACATTGATGACGTAGGCAACCTATAAGGTAAAGAGAGAGAGGAACACACAATGCGTAAAACATACTATGTAGACATGGACGGCGTTATCGCTAACTTCCATAAAGAACCATACAACAGAGCAAATGCTCTTAGCGAAACATGGATTGCCAACCTTGAGCCATTCACTGAGAACATCGCAACCATAAAGGCACTGATCGCTAACAAGCAGAACGTATACATCTTATCTAAAGCAGCCAATAACGACGCTAAAAATGGGAAACTGACTTGGTTAGCAAAGTATCTTCCAGAAATCAATCGCCGACACATCATCATCATCATAGGCAACGGCAAGAAGGTAGACTACATGAAGACAAAGACAGGCACACTGATTGATGATGATATGAAGAACATCAAACCTTGGATAAAAGCAGGTCATAAGGCAATCTTCCTTGAAACAAAAGGAGCCTCAATCGAGATCTAAGAGCCGAAAGGCTCTTTCTTATATGGCCTTCGTCCTCGGCCCTCCTTCCCAGAGGGCGCCCATAAGCAAACAATTTATGGCAACTTCGCACCAGCAACTCGGCAATACCACATCCCAAAAACCCCCAAAAGCCATACTCACCAAACCCAGCAATCCAAAAGGCCATTAACCTGCGGGCGGCCTCACGCACACCTCTATACTTCTAGCAACTTTCATGGACATGGCTAAATGCACGACTATTCCTAGCGTCGCCGCAATCAGCAGATGCCGAACAGTGTATTATCCAGACAATTATTCAAAACATACTACGATTTTCTGAGTCAAAAATCTAGACCATTCATGTATAATTTTTCTATTTCATCTTCTATTCAGTTCCATCTGAACTTTTGGTTTTAATTAGCAAAGCCACAAAGTTTAACATAGCCTCACCCATCCACCCCGTATAATTTAAATTATAGTATTTTTTATTTTGATGTTAATTACTTATCTCATACAAAACTTTTTCTAATTCAAAATAATAAAATAGATTTCTTTTTTATTTCCTTTTTTGATTAAGGATATTCTTAATAATTCTAAAATTAAAACTACATTTTATTTCGCTGTTTTTCTAAGACCAAATACTGATTGGGAGAGACCCCGGTTTTTCCAAAAGAGAACTACATTCGTTCCTTTAAGATACAAATTGTTTTATTCTATTTTTTACTTTATTTTCAAAAACCTCTTCTTTGCTTTATTTTTTCAATTTCACTATTAGAAATAGAATGAAATAAATACTATTTGAAAATGATAATGTGATAAAAAATACAAGTCGTATTAGAAAAAATACTTTGAAAAATAAAATTTTTAATGCTTTTAACTAAGAGTGCCTGTAGAGTGAATAATAATACTATTCCAATAGTGAAATGAGAGTTTGCGGCCGCAGGTGTTTCCGACCGGTTTAACGCCTTGCCGCATCTCCTCCCCGGTTATTTCAAATCAATTTACCCTCATCCGGTTATTTTTGTTCCCTCTTTTACATCTCGTCTTTACAAATGCCCTCTTGGAATAAAATCAAAAAGGTAATACTCACTTCATTTTTCAAGTGGCATTTCGTTTTAGTAAGAACCATCCCGAAATTAGGGGGTATTTTTTTAATTCGCTCTATTTTCATCTTTTATTTAAGGTTTTTCTAAAATTATCTTTCTGTATCTTCTGAAACCAACAATCTTAATGAGTTTTTTACTATTAAATGCGAGTTTTAAGGCTCATTTTTCATTAACTTAAATAATAAAAATAAGAATACCACCTTTTTTTACTTAAATGTCTTTTTTTCATTGATTTTTGATTTTGTTTCCAGTTTCAAAATGATTTCGTTTTATTTTATTTTTATTTTTGAAATGATTTGGCGTGCCGGCGCCGGGTGTGGCGGCACGTTTTTACCTATACTGTAGCCATCGCAATCTGGGCAGCCAAATTCGACAAAATAGGTCAACTTTCTGTTTTTCCTGAATTGCTGTTAGCACTCACAGTGTCCGACTGCTAGCACTCGCCTAGTAGGAGTGCTAATAGCAGACTATCATTGTGCGATTACACAAACTACTTTGTGCGTTCGCACAAATCACTCATTTAGGTATTGCTTTCTAAAACCGGGTGTGTTATTATAATAGTGAAGAGAGAGGTAATACAAAATGACAAGAACTGAAATGCTTAAAAAACTTGAAACACTCGAAAACGAAAAATTCATGCTTGCGATGAAAGACTTCTGGTTTAATTCCGATTGGGAAGAAGATAACCGCCTCGATAGAGAAATCGCCGAAATCAAAAAAACTCTGGCTACGGCTTGAGTTTTTTTTACGAGAGAGATTGTGAAAATTATCACATTCACAAGTCAAAAAGGATACCGATGGCGGTCGAAAATTATACACGTAATAGCCTGCTATTGTCAAGAGATTTTTCGCAAAAAATTACGATTTGTGTAATTGCCCAAAACTCACTGTGCGTTCGCACAAAGTGTATTTTACCCCTTGCGTTCCGACGTTGTATCTGCTATAATAAAGACAGAAAGAGAGAGGTGTTAAAAAATGTTGCTGTTCAAACTTAATTTGCCTGATGAAGTTGTTATTGATGGAGAGGTTGTCCTTGTTCCGTTCGTCTCTGATTTCTTTGAAGATGAATTTGAGAATGAAGAAGACCTTGAAGAGTTCGCAGAATTTTTGAAAGAAGTCGGTCTTAAAAATGTTCTGTTCGCTGATGAATCTGTCAAACATCTGTTGCCTACAGAGTAATACCGTAGGCGGCCCGAAAAATTATAGCATGCTATCGACCAAGATGTCAAGAGGAAAATTACAAAAAAATTTTTAGTAAAAAAATCTCCTAAAACTATTGACACCTTGTGAGAATGTGTTATAATAAAGGTGTAAAGAGAGAGGGAAAGAAAATGACAACGAGTAAGCATTACAGAGAAGACAGAGCCAACAGAGAAAACTTAATCAAGAAAATTGGCATGGGAAACGAGATCGCTACATTCACAATCGACAGAAATCATCCGAATGGTGCGGAACTTCACACAGTAACCGATACAGGTATCATCATCATTAGAAACGAAAGAACCCACAAGATGATAACAAAATTAATCGCAAGACCAAATCAAATTAAGAGATACTTTGGAAGAAACTTAAAAGGATTAGAAAAGGTGTTAGAACTTGCGAGAAATCACCAAAAGTTAGGATACAACCTCGCTTGAGCCGAAAGGCTCTTTTTTTATTGCGGCCGGGCAGACTTGTGAAAATTAAAATATTCACAAGCTCCGAAAGCGGGCCGAAAAATTATACACCACCGGCCGCACATTTGTCAAGAGATTTTTTGCTATTTTTTACAATTTGTGCGATTGCCTAAAATGTATTGTGCGACCGCACAAACCGGGAAAAACTATTGACAAAAATAATAAATAATGTTATTATAATAATGTAAAGAGAGGTATTAAAAAATTATGAAACGTAAACTCCGCCCTTCCATTAGAAAAGCATTAGAAATTATCACCTTTGCTCTTGGTATCTGCTTGTTATCTCTTCACGATTTTGAACTTTCCGCCTTCCCTCTGCTGATTGCGGTTGGTGCGCTAGAAATCGCAAACATTAAAGTTTTAGAAAAATTCTAAAACTTTTTTTGTTCCGGGGTATTGACATACATTTACTGATGTGATATTATAATAGTGTAAAGAGGATAAGAAAATGTTAGAAAACTTAAAAAACAACGAAGGCTTAACACTTAAAAACTTCAAATCAGTAAATTATAAAACAGGTTACCAAGTCGCCACAGAAGGCTATGAAACTAAATCGCTCCAAAAGGCAGAAGAGTTAGTAAAGGCTTACAATGGAAATTGCGGCGTGTGGTTTGCGGATGGCGTCTACTACATCGACAAGAGCCACAGAGAACGCACAAAAAAAGAAGCGTTAAGAATCGGCAGAAACTGCAAGCAGATTTCAATCTTGAAGTGGTCGGACATGAGTTTAATTTATTGCTGAAAAGCGATAAAAACTCTTGCGTTTTTCCGGTCAATGCGTTATACTATAGATGAGGAGGAACAGATAATGAAAATGTTCAAAAGATACTTCACAGATTACACTAAAGCGAGAAAATGCTTAAACCGTGGATGCGGCCGCAGAATGAAACAGTTAGAAGATGGCAGATGGCTAGTCTATGGAGAAGGTTAAAATCTTCTCCGTTGACGATTTTCGCTTGTGAAAATTATCACATTCACAAATTATTTTTTCACAAGTCGCAATTGTGAATAAAATCACAAAAATCCCGTATTGGACAAACGCACAAACTGTATTGTGCGAACGTACAAAATGACTTCCGGGGTATTGCGTTTTGCCTTGTCATCTGCTATAATTAAGACAGTTAAGGGAGGTATAAAACCTATGATGAAACTCTATAGATTCGAACGTGGCGAGGTGCTCGCTCGCAAATTATCCCGCTCTGAAATTCGCTTTCACGAAAAAGAGTTCGGAAAATTACTCACTATCACAAATTGGAGAGATTAAAAAAATCTCTCCAAAAGTGAATAAAAGTTCTTGCGTTAAAAAGCACTCTGTGCTATCATAATAGTAGGGAAGGACAAAGGAGGAAACCCACATGATAAAACTCGTTCTCAACAAATGCTACGGAGGCTTCGGTCTCTCCGATTATGCCGTCAAGGCTCTCGGTCTGCGGTCTGCCTATGATGACATTGACCGTTCTGATGCTCAGCTCATCGCAATGGTTAAAGCCGACGCCGAAGCGGTTGGCGGTAAATACGCCAAACTTCGCATCGTCGAAATTCCCGACGAAGCAACTGATTACGAGGTCAACGAATACGATGGCCTTGAATCGGTCATCTATGTGCTTAACGGCAAAATCCACCACGCGTAAAAGCGTGGCTTTTTTCTGCGTTTGCTTGTGAAAATTATAACTTTCACAAGTTTTCGCCGTTGGCGGCTCGAAAAATTATATCACAAACCCGCCGCACTTGTCAAGAGGAAAATACACATTTTGCTATAAAAAAATTTATACCCAAAATTCAAAAACCTATTGCAATTACCGCCAAAAGTGCTATACTAGTATTAGAGAGAGGTATTAAAAAATGAAGAAAGATAAAAACGGCGTTAGAGTTTATAACCATCCCGAAAAATCGCACGTTCGCAACTTGTGGATTGCGGAAAGCTGGAGAATGACTGGCTGTGGACTTCACAAAGATAAGAAAAAGGAAATCCCACGCAAAGCCAAGTATAAAAAACTTGACTACTAAAAATAAAAAAAGTATTGACAAAAATAGCGAATGTGCTATAATAAAGATGTAAGGGGGAGGGAATGAAAACCGCACTCCCACTGAGTACCGCAAGGTAACAACTCAGCTAAAAAATAAGCGGACTCCGCAAGTTCTCGATTATCTGGTAGAAAAAAAATCGAAAAAAATCTTAAAAACCTATTGACATTAGCCCGGACTATGTTATAATAAGAGTGTAAAGAGAGGTATTAAAAAATGACAACAATGACTTGGTTAAACAAAAACACTGGTGAAATCGTTGAATACTCCGCTGATAGCTACGATGCTTGCGAACGTTGGTTCAGACGGACATTCTCCGCAGAAGAGCGGAATGAATTTGAAGATATCACCGACTATAGACCTTACTGGATGCGGTAAGGCTTTTTTTTTGTCGGCTCGCCAAGGGTTGCGGCGAGCCGAACTTGGCACACCCGGACCCGTGGACATTTTTTGCACACAGAGCCGGGCGTGTCATACGGTCGCGGCACGCCCGGAACTGTGGACCTAGGAGACCTATAGCATGCTATTACGAGGCCGTTTAGGGCCCGAAAATTATAGCACATTGCCGGCCGCATGTCAAGCACTTTTTTTATGAAAATTTTTTACATTTTTTGAAAATCCCAAAAACATTTTTTCAGAAAATTTTTTCAAAAAATTATGAAAATTGTTTCAAAAAAAAATGTAAACACTTTCATAAAAAAATTTTTGAAAACGCTTGACATTTTCCGGTGTATCCTTTATAATAAAGACAGTTAGAGAGGTATACAAGATGAACAAGAACACGATGATTAAAAACTACCGCACCATGGACGCTTCCGATAGCACTATTATGGGCTTTGTCTATAAGCACGGTATCTATATGGTCGAACTCCCGCACATTATGCCACGCTATATGACCGTTGAAAAAGAGTCAACCTCCCACGGTGGGGCATTAACCCTCCGCCTCCGCCTCAACAACCTCTATAAAGAGCAGTTAATCCGCAAAGGTGCTACCTATATCGGCACAGATACAGAAATCTACGCCCTCGCTAAAAACAAGGGCCACGCTTTCGAAAGATATGTCACCGAGCAGGTCGCAGGTCAGCACTGGGAAGCCGACAATATTCCTTTCTATGTCCAAGGTGATGTCAATATCAACGGCAAGGAAGTTCAAGTCAAGTTCGAGGGTGCGACAATCACAACTGAAAGAACTCTCCGCAACGCAAGGCTCGCCCTCCGCGCCGCTTGAGCCCTCCCTGGGGCACTTCCCCAAAAGTGCCCCTTGACTTCCTCCCTTAAGCGAGGTATAATAAGAATGTGAGGTAAGATATGGCAAGACGATATAACCAACTTTCAAAACTAATATCGAAATTCATAGAGGGAGACTGCGAGGTTCAATATGAGCTCGATGGGTTCTACTACTATGATGAAGGTATTATCGGATATACCCTAGCACCGCAATCAAAAGAAGATGCGATTTGGGAGCAATACCTTAAAGATAAATATAACTTTATCGTTAATAAAACCAACCTATTCACAATGTCAATACTACATGAATTAGGTCATCATTATACACTTGAATATCTTCCAAAAGAAGAGCAAGAGCGAGACATTGTAAGCGAACTTTTGGCAAAGCGTGATAGAAAGTATACTGAAGATGAATTACAAATTGCGTATTTTGATACAATACGTGAAAGTATGGCTACTGAATGGGCGATTGCTTATTATAAAGCGTTTCCTTCCAAAATGAGAAAATGGAATCAAAGATTTAATTGTTCCATACGGCATTACCAAAAGAAGAAGTAAAACCTTTCTGCTTCTTCTTTTTGCTTTTATTCTCCGATGGATACGCCCGGGGCAACTTTTGATACAATTCTTTAATTTAGGTATTGACATCGTCCCCCAATGTGATATAATAGTATTGTAAAGAGAGGTAAGAATGATGAAAAAGACTAGAGTTTATCTTGACATGGACGGAACTATCTTCAACTTGTATGGCAAGAAAAACTGGCTCGCAAGACTGGAAAGTGAAGATGAAACAGTATTCGGTGGAGATGAAAGACTGACTACTGAAGAAGTATTGAAATCGGTTTTCCCAAAAGACCACTATGAAATTATCGTTCTGTCAATGACACCGAAAAATGCGAGTGCGGAATACTGTAAGCGAGTAATTGAAATGAAAAATGCTTGGCTTGATGCTTATTTCCCCTCAATTTCAAAACGAATTTATAAAAAGTATGGGAATAATAAAAACTTGAAAAACTCAAAAAATGCTATCCTCGTAGATGACAACCAAAAGATAAGAGAAAATTGGAATGGACTTGCACTTGACCCTATCGCTTTGTGGGGTTGAGTGCTTGCGCCCGGGCGATTTTGAGACCGGTTTCACCTAGACCCTCCCGGGCGGTTAACCGGCCGGCCGCAAACTTTTTTCAAATCACTATTGACAAGACACCCCTACTATGTTATACTAACAATGTAAAGAGAGGTAAGTAAAATGTATACATTCACAAACAACATTACAGGCGAAATCTTCACTCTAAACAATGTCGAACTCTTTTGGGAAATTGCCCACGATGAGTTTGAAGCCTATGGTGGCTACCTTCGCAAAAATTCTCGAATGGATTGGGAACTGCTTCCTTCGGAACAGCCTGATGAAGACCTCGAATTTGATGATGATGATTATTGGGGGTCTGAAGTAGGCTACAATCCTTACATGGGAGGGTATGATTGGGACTGCTAAGGCAGTCTTTTTTCTGCCCCCCCGGTAAATCGCCCCGGGCCGCCCGCTTGTGAATAAAAAAACTTAAAGAAAATTAAAAAAGAACCATTGACATTACTTCTTAAATGAGTATAATAATAAGTGTAGGGAGAGAGATGAGCCTCAAGAGCGAGTCGGAGATAGCCGAGAGGCGACAGACCTGCAAACTGAAAAGTGTTGCATAGAGGCTCATCAAAAATCTACAAAAAATAAAAAAAAACACTTGACATACTAGCAAAAAGTGCTATAATGTAAGTGTAAGGCGAGGCGAAGGCAAAGCCAAGAAGGTGTGACCCATGAGAGTCTGTAAGACCCTAGCCGATGACCCAACCGCATGGAGTCCTGTTATGCGGTATACAAATGTGAACCAAGCGAGGTAATGCTCGCAACCCTAGACTCTTGGAAAGGGGACGGCAGGACAGAGTCAAAAAAATCTACAAGAAGTTAAAAAAACTTCTTGACAAAAAACCAAAGTCATGGTATACTAAAAATGTAAAGAAAGAAAGAGGTGTTAAATCTATGACAAAGAAAGAAATGTTCGCTCGCATCGCTACTGTTTGCTCCAATGACGCTGAAATCGTTGACTTCTGCAACCATGAAATCGAACTGTTAGGACACAAGAAGTCCTATAAGAGAACCACGCCCACAAAGGCACAGGTTGCCAATGCTGAACTGATGGCACAGATTAAGGACTTCATCGCTGAAAAGGGCGTTGTCACTTGTAAGGACATTGAGGAAGCGTTCGACCTCAGCAATCAGAAAGTCTCTGCTCTGCTCACGCACTATGGCGAGGGTCTCGTAAAGACTGAAGGTAAGGGCAAGGTCAAGGCAACTTGGCGAATTGCCTAGCCCTCTTGGGGGAGACCCTCTCCCCCTCTAAAAATGGGGTGAAGTTTCTAGCACGAAGTGGCTGTAGTGACTTCCAACCTAGACCTCTATTCAAGGAACCGCGGATTACTTGCGTATGTCTAGAAGTTGAGTAAGTGAATTAGGGTTCGACTCCCACTCACCCCCTTTCTACCCCTAAATAACCAATTCCTAGTCAATGGGTCCCCTTACCTCTCTTGCCCATTGGCTTTTTTATTGACTTTTCGGCGCGCCGAGCCCGGGCCGCTCGGTGCGAGTTTTACGTATAGCACATCCCCCGCATTTTGTCAAGCAATTTTCGCAATTATTTTGCTTTTGTGTGTTTGCCCAAAAATCCGGGCCACCTTTTGTGTAAAAAACTCACTCTGCGAGTGAGTTTAGATACCATGCTATCAAGTCCTCTGTATCTTCACTTTTGGACTTATTAAATAGCATGCGTTTCATGTTGGGGTCTCTGCGAGCCAAAAGATACTTTGTGATTTCTTTCTCAATCATCACATCAGCCAAACCTGTATGCTCTTCAATGAAACCCTCATCATTTGTTATGTAGCGATAGATGACCTCTGCGGTCAACTTTGGACTTTTCCGCTTTTCTGTCAAGTAGTTATTTTCAATCGTCCAATTCACATACTTTTCATCTTTCAGCAAAACAGTTTTTGCCATTCGCAGACTATCCCAAATCTCTACGCCCCAAGGCAAGAAATATCTGTATTTTGAACCTGAATAATAACGTAATGTAGTATTTAATGATTTGTAATCAAAGAACGCATTGTGTGCTATTACTGTTTTAATACCATACCGCTTAATCAAATTTTTAACAATTCTTTTAGCAGTAGAGAGTTTAACTAATTTTCTTTTGCCCTCTTTAATGTCTTTCCAATAGGTTGGGATTTTATCTGCGAACAGAGCCACGCTCATCAATTCTTCATTGAGGAATGTTTCTGCAATTACAAGGCTTTCAGTATGGAATACATTACCATTTTCATCATGAATTGCCAGACCCAAATCATAGACGATTGGGTCATCAAGTGAGTTTGTTGTTTCTGTATCAATAGTCATTAAGTTCATTTTCATTTACCTCTCTTACAATTATTATTATACTCTCTTTAGCCCAAAAGTCAATAGATAATTTTTCATTGTGTGCGGTTTTTGCTGAAACCGGCCGGCTTAGCCCCGGGCGCACGCTCTGTTAGGTCTCCCTAACAACCGAGGGCGGGCCGAAAATTATACCATACCCAACCCCCAGTTGTCAAGAGCAAAATCGCATTTTTTTATACTTTGATTAGGTTGTCCTAAAATTACGCCAACCTCAAAATTGGGTATTGACTTCTATTAAGAAATCATTATAATAATAAGTGTAAGGGATGAGGAGAGACCGCAAGCCCTCAAAAAAACTTCAAAAAAAAAGTTCAAAAAGTGCTTGACAAAATCTCTAAAATCGCTTATACTAATAATGTAAGAAAGGTAAGGTGGTAATCACTATGGAAAAACGCACTAAAATCGACATGTATCTGCAGATTCTCTCTCACTTAACAGATGAAGAAGAAATCGAATTCATCAACAAGCAGATTGCTCTCACTGAAAAGAAGAATGCTTCACGCTCTAACAAGCCCACTGCTAAGCAGGTAGCCAACCATGAACTCACAGATAAAATCTATGACGCAATGGAAGAGGGCGTCGCTTACAGAATCGCTGATATCAAAGGCCTTGTGGATGAGTTAGCAGACGCAAACTCTCAAAAAGTAACGGCTCTTGTAACCAAACTCAGAAAAGAAATCAGAGTTTCAAGAGAAATGGTCAAGGGTGTTGCTTGGTTCACCAAAATTTAAAAAACCTTCAAAGAGGGGGTTGACAAAGCCCCCTCTATCTGCTAGAATATAAGAGAAGAAAGAGAGGTGTTGAAAATGAAACTCACTCAAGCACAGTATGAAGCCGAAATCAAGCGTCAAATGAAAGTCTTACGTTGCACCTATGAAGAAGCAAAGGAAAGCGTAGATTGGGACTTGGCTATTGAAAATGGCGACAAGGAACTTGGTGCTTTAACTAAAGAGCAGAAAGCACTTGTCCGCAATCTCACAAAAGCCGATAGAAAACCTGCTGAAAAACGTAATGTAAAGCGTGAGCGTAAAGTCGATGAGGAAAAGAAAATGCTCATTGAAAAATTGCAGAACGCACTTGCAGAGTATGAAATCTCTGTCAAGAATGAAGCAGAAATCAGTTTCAAGGTTGGTGAAAATTCTTACACTGTGAAACTGACCAAGCACAGAGCCCCTAAAGCCTAGGGGCTTTTTTCACAAACTGCTTGCTAATGTGAGAACTTTCACAAGTTGCGGCCGAAAGTTAGCGGCTGCTAACACCGCCCGGGCGAACTTTGTTAGGCTTAACTAACAAAAAAAAATAAAACTTTTTTACGCAGACCTATTGACATTATCCCGAAAATCAGTATAATAAATAATGTAGGGAGGGAAAAATCCTCACTACCACCTCAAAAAAATCTTCAAAAAAAATTAAAAAAAATGCTTGACAAGATTTCCAAAAGGTGCTATCATTAAGATGTAAGGTAAAGAGGGGCTCGGTCAAGTTCCCTACCAACCTTCTCAAAAAAATCAAAAAAAGACTTGACAAAAACAAACTTCCATGTTAAAATAAAAATGTAAAAAGAAAGAGGTGTTAAAACTATGGAAAAGATGACTATCACTGCTCGTATCAATGCTATCGACTTCGCTAATCTGTCTGCTGATGACTTCGCCTTCTTAAAGGAACGTGCGTTAAAGTCTGTTCGCAAGTCTAACGGCACTCGCAAGGCTACCAAAAATCAGGTTGAAAATGAGGGTATCAAGGGTGCTATCGTTGACTTCCTCGGCAATACTGAAGGTGCTACTGCTACTGCTATCGCAGAGGGTCTCGGTCTGTCCTCCAATCAGAAGGCTTCTGCTCTGCTCAAACAGTTAGTTGACAATGGCTCTGTTGTCAAGGTCAAGGAAGGTAAAGTAACTCTGTTCAAGGTTGCCTAACCTTCTCCCCCTTTAGGGGGTAAAAAGAGGGGCTAAAGTTTCCACCTTTCGCCCTTGTTTCTTCCTCCTAAATTCATTTTTCTTATTTCCTCTCTTCCAAAAGAGCCCTAGTGAGGGGGCTTTTTTGGTTTGCGGACTTGGGTTGTTAGGTGCACCTAACCGCCCCGGACGCAATTTTTTAGATTAGGTATTGACAACCTTACCCCTATTTGTTATACTAACAATGTAAGAAAAAAGGAGTAAAAAAAATGGAAGAAAGAAAAGTCGTAAAATGTAAAGTCATTCTCGAATGTGAAGTTGAGGTTTGCCCTCAGTATTATGGGGATAGCCTTGAAGATGCCGTTGAAGAAACTTTGTCTTGTGATTTATGGGATTATGTCACAGATACAAAGATTGAAGAAATCGAAACGTATTACACAAAAGGCAATTTCTTTGAAGAGGGGCTTGACGATTAGCCCCTCTTCTGTTATACTAATAATGTAAAGAGAGGTGATTAAAATGTTAAAAGATTACTTATTCAACTATGAATCTGATAATGGCGAGGTCGACTTTCTCGTTGAGTGTGAAACTCGTGAAGAGGCTTGGAAAATAGCGAAGGAAAATTTCCCAACTGAAAATGGCGAGGGTTGCCTTTGGCTCTTGGAAGAGATGACCCCCGAAGAGGGCGAATTTCTCGGATTAGATACCTTCTAAGGTATCTATCGCCCGGGGCACGTTTTTTTACAAAAACCTATTGACAATTAACTCCTTTTCTGTTATTATAATGGTGTAAAGAGAGGTAAGAAAAATGAAAGTTGTTATTACAAAAGCAAGCGACGATAATTACGAAAAGTATGTAGAAGTAAAAACTTTAGAACAATTTATTAATCTTATTAAAAGAACAGACAATGATGTTATTATCAGTTTCGACCCACAAATAATGCCTGAAGCATTCAAAGAATCTGCTGAATT
>Ga0310694_10004307_pt1 | contig 13774 bp, 10 predicted proteins | sample 174DNAGHGhighgp2_FD_203884 | JGI IMG/M metagenome (GOLD analysis project Ga0310694, IMG submission 203884) | Sheep rumen microbial communities from Palmerston North, Manawatu-Wanganui, New Zealand - 1742 DNA GHGhigh gp2 (v2) (version 2) | ecosystem: Host-associated > Mammals > Digestive system... | reverse complement strand
ATCAACGTAGATGGCATAAGAATACCCTTTAACGAGGTCTGCATCAAGAATCGGGCGTTTCCCGTTGATAAAATCGGAAAAGTTCTTGAGGATATACTCCTTGCTTAATCCCTTGCCTTGATAGCAATGCGTAATGAAATACGGGAGGCTCTGCTGGCGCATAACCAGCTTAACAAGCTTTTCCTTATCATCACCGCATTTGCGCCACTCGTTTTTGTACTCCGCACACAAGGGGGCTGTTATCTCCCCTTGTAATGCGGCCTTGTAAAATGCTAACATTCCATTATCCATAATCACGAAAATTAAACCATTTCAACACGAACGGCCATACCCGAAGGATTAGACCATCCGTTAAGAATATTCTGTATAGCCAATTGCACTTGATAGCTTTGCTGCAACTGCAAGAGCATCTGCGACATTGTTGCAACCTGCACGTCAAGGTCAAAATTAACAAGTGCATCACGTAGCTGTGTAAGAAGCTCGCTATGCAAGTAGACTTGCTGCGAAATGCTATTCATATAAGCCTCCAAAGCTCCTGCGGTATCTTCGCTAATGCCTTGAATACCCTGCTGTAATGCGGATAAGCTTGCTTGCGCGTCTTGGCCGTAGCTATACCAATCGCCAAGTGCTGCTTTAAGCATTTCGGCGTAATTCGTCATATAATCACGGCCTTCGCCGTTCATATAATCCAAAGCCCATTGCGTATAATCTACAGAAGCTTGGTTTACAGCGTCTGATGTAGAATCAACAGCATCCGCAAGCATTTTTCTATATGCGGCTATTTCTTCTTCGGGAATGAACTTCCAAGCAATCATCGCTTCCACCCAATTGTCATACTTTTGACCTGCAAGCATTTTTGCAACCTCTTCGTCGGACATGTCGCGTACTTTATCAAATTGTTTTTGGGCTTCCGAACGTTCGTCTGCCGCCTTTTGCATAAACTCGTCTTCTTTTTGCTGCAAAACTCCCATAACGTTATCCCAAGCCTTTTGCATGAATGTGGAAATGAGCATTTTGAGAATCATATTATCAATCATCTCGTCCCACTTATCTCCAAAAGCGGCCATAGCATCCTCGCCGTTTTTGAAAGCCTCAATCATTGCATCAACAAGGTCTGTTATGCCATCGCCAGCACTTGAAATATCAAGCAAGTCATTTGTTATTTCATGCGTGAGGTCTCGTATTTCATTACGGAGGTCTACGATTTCGCTTTGGTAGTTGTCTACTTCGGCTTGGTCGTAATGCTTGCCCGTTCGAGATTTTGCAAGCTCAAGCTGCCTTTCCAAATCTTCCAACTGCGCCTGCTTGTTTGCAAGCAAAGCGGCCTTTGCGCCACTTGTCATAGCACCATAGGCTTCATCAGCAGCTTGCTCCAAATTCTTATACGCAATTTCAAGGTCGTGTACGTCGCGCTCTATTTCCTCTATTTGTGCTGTAATCTTTCTATTGCTTTGGCCAGCAAGGAAAGAAACGAGGCTTATAACAACCGCAAGTGCAGCTGCAACAGCGGCAACCCATCCAAGCGACATTTCGGCTATTGCTGCTACGGTAGCTACCAATGATAAAGCAGTAGCCATCATGGTAAACCCTTGCGCAAGCGACTTGACCATTTCACCCGCCTCGCTATCCTCGGCGATACCAAGCAGCTCTGCAAATTGCGTCAGCAAATTACCAACGTTTTGAAGTGCTGTTGCAGAACCGTTCAAGGCGTTTTGGAACTTTGTTTGAGCGTTTATCTGCTTTATTTCGGCCTGCGCAGCTCTTTGCTCCGCTTGGTTTTTGCTCTTGACAGCCTTTGTGTAACGCTCTTGTGCTTTTGCAAGGCGTTCTGTTTTTTCAGCCTCGTTACCGAATCTTGCGTTTGGATTATTGGCTGCGCTTTGAGCATTATTCAATTCTGCTTGTGCGCTTTCGAGTTCTCTGTTAGCGTCAGCAAGTTCTCTGTTAGCACCAGCTGCCTCAACGGATGCTTGATGCCACTCTTTTATGCTTTCTATGATATTCTCAAACGGAGCACGGCTTTCCAGCTCGTCGCGGCCTTTCTTGTACGCATCCATAAGAGCCTTCATACTTGCAGGGTCGTCTTTGACTTTTTCCTTGAGCAAATCAAGCTGTGCAAGAATAGAGCGAATTGCACGGGTAGAAACCCTATCCATATCTTCAAACATCATGGTATAGTAGTCGCTATCCTTAAAGTTATCCCATTCAATTTTTGCTTTGGTTTTTATATCGCCCTGCTCTACACTTGCCGCCAACTTAATCCCGACATCTTTGCCTTTTACGACCTTGTTTACAAGTTCGTAAAGCTGCTTTTGAATACGTGCGACTTCGTCTTGGTCTGTTGTAAGAGTTATCTTTTTAGACAAATCCAAAGCCTCGGCCTGCTCGGAATCGTTACCAAACTTTCGCACAATATTAAGCTGCTCTTGTGCAGTATCTTGTGCGGCCTTTATAAGTTTTGTTTGATAATCGCCGTACTTCTCAAGCAGGGAGTTCCAGTCTTTAATGGTCTCTTCTGCGTTCTTTTTCCAAATACCACGAATATAATTTTGCGCCTTCTCCAGCTCTTTTATGGCATCGCCATCCATCGACTGTTTTACCGACTTCGCAAAGGCGTTTATATCCCCTTTCAGAATATCAAACGAACGCTCAATGCCAAGCTTGCTTAACGCATTATCGACAGAAGATTGAATCATTGCAAGAGCCTGCTCAAAAGTGTGTGGCAGTGATGATGTATCAATGTTGAACATATCAGCAAACAAATCGCCAAGCTCTGCATTTGCATCAAGTTCAACCGCCAACTCGTAATCGTCCTTTATTTTCCCAAGTTCGCTATTGAGTCCATCTGTGATTTTCTTGTAGTCAACCTTGGTAATTTCGACGTTAAGGTTGCTAATGGCTTTCTCCAACGCCTCAACGCCTTTAGTGTTGCCTTTAATCGAAGCAATCTCGCGAAGATTCTTATAGTAGTCGCGAAGTTGGCGTGCATCCATCTTTACAAGCTCAGAACTATCAAGCCCTTTTATTCCAAAGCTCTTTAGCACATTGTTTTGCGCAATAAGAGATTTCTTATATTCATTAGATGATGCAATACGAGCCTTGTCTGCGTCGACGCCAGCTTTCTGATAATCCTTATACAATTTCTGCATTTCGGTTATCAGCTGTATTTCTTTCGTTAAAGCGTCGCCAAGTGGGTCTTTCTTTGAACCTTTGTTTTTCCCTTTTTTTGCATTTTTAAGTTCTTCAAGGCTTACGCCTGCTTTTAATGCTTTGTTGTATTTGGCTTGGGCTTCTGTTTCCTTTTCGGTAACAAGGCTATTGTCGGCAGTTCCTTGCTTTACGCGATTTTTGGCGATAGCAACAGCGTCTAACGCAGACTTGTATTCTTTCAATGCGTTAGAAGCCTCCTTTGTTATCGTTGCGCTTTTACGAGACTCAATATCTCTTGCCTTGTTTTGTGCGGCTTGTGAGTATTGTGCTGCACGCTGGAAAAGTTGCTCGACGCTAAAGTCTACCCCATTAACATTCAAGGACTCTTTTCCTGCCTTTTTTGCTTGTGTTGCTAATGCGGTAAACCTTGCAGAAAGTTGCGTAAGCTCGGTAAGCCCCTTTTGCGACATCCATGCTGGAACTTCCGTCTTGACTTTCACCAAAAAGTCAATAATATTCTCGCCTCCATATTCCCGTAGCAAGGCTTCTATTTTCTTTGCAAACTTATCCGTATCGTTAGCAGCATCCATTAATCGACGCTGTGTTTGTTCAACACGGTCGTTAAAGTTCGCTCCATCCTCGGCGGCTTTTTTCTCGGCTTCGTAGGCATTATCAATTGCCTCCGTGTAAGAATCAAGCTCTTCTTTTGCGCGTGCGATGTTGTTGATTGCATCGGAAATAATATCGTCCTCAAACATGCGGAACATGCTGTTTTTTAGCCATCCTTTGTTTAAGGTGCTTTCGCTAATACCAATAGCTTTCATGCGTGAATTGATTTCAGCAAAAATCTTTTCTACGCCTTTTTGATATTCGTCGCCAGTCTTTCCAGCTATGGCAGATATATTGTTTTCGATAACATCTGAAATGATATTTGCAATAGCAGGCGCGTTTTCCGCAATTTCCTCGTTTATTGTGCCTATACCCAAGAAATTCTCAGTTATGGCATCACTAAGGTCTTCGCGAAGTTTCTTGCGAACGTCTTCAACCTTTGCCTCGTATTCACTACGACCTTGCTCAACTTCATTAAGATGCTTACGCTCAAGAATCTCCTCTTTAATAAGCTGGATTGATATTCTACGCTTGTCGTTTAACTGCTCTTGAGTGTCGGTTTCTTTGACAAGCTCCATATCATACTCGCCAAGTATGCTATTTAACTCGCCCATAACCTTTTTGTAGTTAGACGATTCGTGGGAAATGTTAGCAAGTGTATCAAAGTACATCTCAAGGTCGCTTACGGTTTTAGCACCTGCCTTTCCGAATTTTTCTTGATACTCAGCAGCCTGCTCGACGTTATCGTTAAGCAATCCAAACGAAACGGCTGCGGTTGCAAGAACGGTGGCAATAGCACCTATTGGGTTTGCTGCTACTGCCGCGCTAAGTATTCTCCATGCACTTGCAACGAAACCGACAGCACGGCCAAGTTGGAACATTCCGCTTATAACTCCTTGTGTTATCAGAGTTCCGTTGACAGCGGCCACAAGAATAGCCCGTGCGCGATAAATACCATACATGATAGCCACGTCGCGAACAATCTCATAAATCATTCGCCAATGCTCGAAAAGGAGTTTTAATCCGTTTACTGGCAAAGTAAGTGCGCTTTGGTTTTCTGCGCCTATTTCGTTTAGCATATTATTCCATGCCAGCGTAAGATTAGCCATCTTTACGCGGAGTGTTTCAGCCTGCTTTGCTTGGAAATCAAAGAATTTGCCACCCTCGTCGGTAACGCTATTGATAATCTTCATCACGTCGGCATAAGATACCATCTTATTCGACATCATATCAAACACTTGTGCGGTAGTAACAATCTCGTTGCCAAAACGCTTTTCCTCCGTGTACATTTGCGCAAGCATAGGAACGATAGCCAAGCCAGCATTTGCAAAGTCACGGGCATCACGGGCTGTAAGTACCGTTTGAGCGCGAATCTGTCCTAAGTTGTAAACCAAACGCTCCATAGGCACGCCCAAGGCAGCGGAAATATCTGCAAGCCTGCGTGTGGTATCTACAACTTCCTCCTCTGCAAAGTTGTACGCCAGCAACTGCTTTGCGCCCGTCGCAAGTTCCATAAGCGTGAAAGGCGACTTTATTGCCATAGCGTTAAGTTCGTTGAATATCTCAGAACCTCGGCGCATATCGTCAATAAGAATACCAAGCGAACGCTCCAAAAGTTCGTATTGACCGCGCACTTCGTACATTTCTTTGACAAAGTTAGTAACAGCACCCAATGTCATTGCATAAACAATACGATTACGGATATATCCGAATGATTGTGCCAAATAATTGTTGCTGTGCGTTAATTGTATGCTTTTTCCGAGCAATTCTGCTTGCAAACGCGAAAGACGCTGGTATTCGCTGCCAAGTTGATGAATCTCGCCTGCATTACCAACTTTGATAGATTTCAGCGCACGCATTTTTCTTGCAACAGCATCAACGCTTGACTCGTCCATGCCAAGAACGTCTTTAAGCGTGTTGCCTCTTGCGTTTTGGCGCATATCACGGATTCTTCCTATTAGTACAAGGATTTTCTTGTCTAATGCAGCCATTGCATCAGCATCAAGGACTGGTGTAGCCCTTAATTCATTCTTAATCCGCAACATTTCGCGCAATTTTCTCTCTGCGTCGGGCAGAGATTTATCCATCATGAGGTTTGCACGCTTAATTTCGCTTGAATATTGTTGCACAAGTTTCTTGGGGTCGCTGGTCGTTTCTGAGCGGAGTTTGGCACGTTGCTCGTCCAATAGCTCGTTTTGTTTACGCAATTCTTCCGTACCAAGGTACATTCTATCGCGCCTTTGTTCCTCCAAAGTGATAAGCTCTTTCAATTGACCTACCGTGCCATCATCAAACGCGCCCTTTCCGCTACCTTTTCCACCGCCCGAAGCCTCAGATTGCGCCTTGAACATAGCATCAAACGACGCGGACATATCCTTCCAAGCCTCCTTCATCAAATCGACGGAAACTTTCTGCGTAATTGCAAAATCCTTCATGGCCGATTTCATCTTATCCATTGCGGAATCAAACTTACCAGCCATTATAGTAGTCTTATCACCAACGAAATCTATCAAATCGTTAATCGACTTTTCTAATTCTTTGGAATCAAGCTTACCAACAATCAGAACATCATCATTTGCTGCCATATCTTAAAGTGTATATATAGAGTTTATAACTATTCTTTCTTTTTCTTGTTTCGCTGCGGCATGGGGATTTCCATCTCCTCTCCAGCAGCAAGGTTTTTAGGCGCACCGATGGAATTAAAGAACCGTTCGAGTTTCTTCTGTGCCTCGTATGCCTCCTTAAAGTTTTGCCAAGCTTTTTTGTCCGTACCACGTAAGTATTTTGTGTGCGTATTGTCAACAGCCATAAACTGCACTTGCGCGATGCTTAACCGATAGAGGTAATCATCTAATCGGTATTGTGGGAAGGCTCTGAGGAAGTCTGCTGCATCTGCAATGATAGTGCTTCCATAAATAGTGATGCTGTCTCCTCCGATTTCTTCTTCCGCATCAGAAGTGAACCCGTAAGCGTACTCACCGATTTTTTGAGTAAAAAAAAAGCGGATAAATCTATTGATTTTATTGCGCCCAGCACAATTGCCGCCCATTGGTTTGCATCAAATGTGCTCTGCATGACCTTTGCCTTCATAACGCTTACATAGTAGTCGTTCTTTGTGCGAACCTCCTCCCAAGTAAGATTGTTTCCGTCGGGTGTGAAAATGTGATTACAAAGCACAATGGCCATGATTTCACACATGGCATCCAAATCGGTACACAAGGCAGTTATAACCTTTTGGTCAGTATCTAACGTTTCATCAGCCTTACGCATATCTAATACAAGGTTGCATATACGGTACAACGAATAATAGCGCATACCCTTTACCTTATACTCCTTATCACCAAGGCGTATCAAGGATGGCGTATCATTGATTATCTCAACGATGTTTTTTTGGATGTCAATTGGAAAATCCTTTATCTCCTCTTGCTCCTGCGCTACCTGCTTGTTCTCGTTTTCCTTTGCCATAATATAACTTTTTTCGTGAACGTAGTTTATTTTGATTCTAACGGCATTTCGTAAAGCAAAGGGGCGCATCATCGGGGACACCCCAACAACGCACCCCTCACGTTCACGAAAACGTTAGAATTGCCATGCTTGGACTACTCGGTGGGGGTGTCGCCGATAATCTTATACATGTGGTCAACTTGGCTTGCGTCGGTGTAAACCAAAGCGGTAATAGTTACCGAATAGTTCAAAGCACCGTCTGCATCCTTCTTGAGAGTACCAACGGTTAGACCCTTGTAGATAACCAGCGAACCAAAGCCGCGACCGAAGTCGAGCTTCCACTCCTGCTCTGAGGTGTATGCGGATGCAGCACCCTCGTATGATTCGGGAGTACCAGCAGCACCACCAGTGCCAGCAGAACCAGCAGTATAAGTACCACCGAAGATGGCAGGCAGCTCCGACAAATCGTAGTTTGCCAGCTCAAAGGTCAGACGCACGGGATTACCTTGATAGAAGATGTCGAAAGGTGCATCGTAGAACTCGGCCTCAATCTCGGTAGATTCGGGCTCGTCCTGCGCGATAGCCAGTCCTTTCAAAACACCCATGAACTTGGTATAAGCCACACTTGAGGCAGAACCAACAGCGCGATAGCCAAGGCCAATCGGCTTCAAAGTTGTCTTTTTTGCCATAATTTGTTTCCTTTCTTTATTTTAATTAGTTACGAATTACTTTGTTGGTCTATTACGACGACAAAGGATTTTATGAAAGCATGGTATTGGTTTCCCTTTACCGTATTCTCGTTATCATCCATCGAGAGAACGCTATCCTCTAAGATGTAGTAGTCGCCCTCATCAACGCGCCCAGTGTGGGCTTTTATGGCCGCTGTAATACCCTTATCGTAGGCATCGTAAAGCGTCTTATTCAAACGCCCGCGAGTCTTTTTGGATATGTAGGCCGTAACCGTGCAGCGAACCCAGCCGTAAGCGTCGCCCTCAAACTCGGAATCATCATTGATATTGCCGACATTGGTAACGATAAAACCGTCCTCGATGTCCGATTTCGTAGTTTCCGTAGGCAATGTCATGGAATAGATGTTATCCGTGACACCTGCAAGAATCTCCGAAAGGAAATCATATATCGGTATGCGTGACGAATCCGTAATCATCGTGCTTAATATTTAGGCGTATCAATTTCAAGTGTTACTACACAAAGCGGACTGAGAGCTTTCTTGATGTGGTCGTACCGCTGCGAAAGAACATGGAACTTATAGAACTTGCCCTTAAAGGTGTAACCCTCTTCCATATATGCACCGTAGGGTGCTGTGGCGGCAAAAACTATTTCCCAGCCTTTGTCTTGGTCGGGCTTGTAAGCCTTTGCAAAATCATTGGCCAATTGGCGACCTTTCACGGGAACGCTGATAGATGGGCTGTATTCGTGCAGTAAGGAGCTTTTCCTCGCCTGCTTGCGCCCATAAGTGCCGTAGCCCTTGCGCTTTCCGTAAAAGTACACACACCATACGTAGGAGTCGGATAAGTTGAAAGTCTCATTGTCAAAAGACGCATTCTCCACGATATTCACGATTTCCTTTTCAGCGTACTCTATAAGCCGCTTGGTCTGCTCCTCGGCAACGCTATTGAACAAACGCTTACCCCAAAGCTTTCCGTTGAATTTGAACCGTGTCTTTGCCATATCGTTACGTATTGTGTGTTAGCTGTTCCATTCCTTGCGTGTCGCATAGATACTTACACCGCCCAATTGCGAAGGCTCTGCATTATCGACTACGAACGATACCTCTTGGTCGAACCGAACCAGCGTTATCTCGTCGCCCTTGATAGGAATGATATATTTGTTATCACTACCCTTGGTTAAAGGTATTGATATAACATGGCTGGAGGTTTGCAATGCGCGACCGTTATCATCGGTGCGAATTGTTTCATCCATGATACCGTTGTAGATTTCTACGGTAGTATCATCATCGTCGCCATGCCCCGCAATAATGCGGTTTATCACGCCTTTGTAGGGGTATTCAAGAATTTCGTCGCGCATCATAGTTTTACTGCGGTATGATTTGGTCTACGTCCTCAATTGGTATGAACTTAATCTTTCTGCGGGAGTTTTCAAGTATCTCTGCCCTCTCGTCGTCGTATTTGTTGTAAATCTTGATGGCGTACTTGATTTTTTCATCTTGGTAGAAATCCTGCTCAGAGCCAACGGTCTTTTGGAAACCGTTATGCGACTGCTGCAAAGACGATGTATTAGAAGGGCTTAAAAGTATGGCCGTGAATATGATGTCAGCAGTCATTAGCTCTTTCTGCTGTTCTGTAACACCATCGCCATAAGCATCTTCATTCGGGTCGCACCCTCTATCCAATGCTATCTTGACAAGATTCTTCTCGTCGAAACGAGTGTATGTCGTTGATGCTGTAAGCCATTCTAATACCGTCATCTTTCTTGCAGTTTTTTTACCTTGATTATCGAATCATGTTAGCCATCGCGATTTTTTAGTCTGCGGTTGCAATATCAACTACTACGTGATACAGCGACTCGTTCAGAACGGTTGCGTAACGACCGATAACGTCCGTATGGTAAGACTTGAGCATACCGTTGGGCGTAATCTTGTTGATTACATACAAGAAGTTCTGAATCTTTGCCAGCGAGAATTGAATATTGCTATTCACCTCACCGCTACGCATCAGCGCAACGTCGGCAGTCTCTGCGTGAACGAGTACACCTGCCATGCCGAGCGGACGCAGAACAACGGTATTGGGCTTCCAGCCGCTTACGTCGGTAACGGTTGTGAAATCCTGCACCTTGCTTTGCTGCTTAACGACACGGATAGGAGCAATCTTAGAGATGGTGCTGCGGCTGTAGGCCACCAGCTGCTCCCAAGTGATAGTATCGGTGTCGATGCCGCTTGCACCGCTGGTTACAACGATAACCTTGTCGGGCGCATACAGACGAATCCAGCGATTGACCTCGGCCTTGAAATAGCTGTTGTTAATCAAGATAGAGGTAACGATGCTGTACGGGATGTCCCACTCCATAGCGAAGTCGTCAGAAAGACCCTTGGCAACCTTGAAGTCGTGCTCAATCTTCTGCATCTGCGAAGGAATATCGCAGTCGTTTGCAGACCAAACCTTAGTGCCAGCCTTCTTGAAGTTCTCGATAGGAATGTAGGACTGCTGCATTGTGGAAACGCCGCTGAATCCCTTTGTCGATGTGATAGAGCCAGTAGTACCCTTGAATGCAATGGTATTGGTGTTAGAATAAGCACCACCATAGGAAAGGGTCTGTGCGGCCATGTAAGAGGCGCGGAAGTTGTGGGTCTTAACGAGGTCTGCAACACCCTTAACAAAGCCCGTGATGAGGTTTTGGTCTTGAATGTTCAGCTCGCGCAGACGTGCCTGCAATTCCATCTTAGACATAGAGGTGTCAAACAAGCCCTTACCATATTGGTAGATAGAGCCAGTCTTTTCCTCCCAGCCTTCGGTGTCGAGTTGGGCGGTCTCAGACAGAGGAGCCATTGCATCGGCCATAGGCACGACACGGTTGACTTTCTGACGAACAGTCCAAGCGGGATTCTTCTTGGTGTCTTGCAGGTCAATCTTGTACTCGTTACCCTCGACAGTGAAGTGCTCCTGCCAAAAGAAGGCGTTGGCCTCGATTTCGAGAGTGTTGTCAATCAGAGTTTGGAGGAAACCTACGTTAGTTCCGTCCATGAATCCTTTCTGATAAAGCTTTTCAATAGCCTCATCGGGATTCCATTGGTATTTTAATGCTTGTGCCATATCTTGTTTCCTTTCTTATTAATTAAATCCAAAAGATTCCGTCAATAAGGGACTTATTCAATGCAAGCACGTACTTAGGCAGAGGCTGCATACGGGCAATGAAAGCCTGCTTGTTGTAGACGGTGGAAATAGAATAGTTGGCATTTTGGAAGCCATAACCCTCGGTGGGGAGCAGTTCCTCATCCTTCTCGATAAAGGTGTTGGGCTTTGGTACAAGAACCTTTGCGGAAGCACTTGCGGCTGTGCCTTGTGCCTCTACCAACACATCGCCGACTGCGAGAGCACCGATAGCGGTATCAAGTGTTACCTTGAAACGTGCGTTGGCCTCATCGTATTCAACGGCGGTAATCTTACCCGACTGACCAGTGTAGTCTGCGAAAGACTCCGTAACGGTATCGGGGTCGCTACCCGAGCCAGCCACAACGGTCATTGTCTTAACCGTAACAGCATCGGGAGCTTTCATAATAACCATGCCGACCTCGGGAGCGTCAGAATATCCGTCGCCCTTTAAGTAGATTACGGTGTCGGAGGCTTGGGCTGTGGCGTTATTAGCCGCGAAAGAACGGAAAATAAGGCATCCACCTTGCATGTCGTACTGAACCAGCTGGGCTGCGTACAACTTGCCGAAACCCTTGTTAGGATTCAGAATAGTGCCACCGAGCAGCACGTTACCGCGTTGCTCGCCGTTACCATCCTTAACCCAAACAAACTTACCGCCACGAACCTTACGGGAGGTCTCGAAGAAAAACGCTAAATTTGTTACCATGATGTTTCCTTTTTAAGTTGTTTATAAAAATGATGTTAGCTAATCTTTACTTTCGGAAGAGAACCGATGATTTCTGCATCTTTCGTTTCGTCGGTAGTAGGCTTCTGAGGTCTGATGTCGCCAAGTGAATCTTTGAAGATGTCCTTGAACTTTGCTACAAGCCCTTCGGCCTGCTCCTTGTCTTCCTTATCCAGCTTAACGGCGTAATCGGAAGCGAACTTGTCGAATGACGCGTGTAAGTCTGAACGGATGCCCTCCTTTGCAATGCGCATGATGTTACCAAGCTTTTCTTGCTTGCTCTTCGCATCCTTGAAAGCCTTTAATTCGTCCAATTGGTCTTGTACCTCCTTCGGAATCTGCGGCTCAACAATGGTGGGCGGAGTTTTGATTTTCTTCTGCAACTCGGCGATTTGGGATTTGTAGCCGTTTTCTTTCGTCTCAAACTCCTTGGTTTTGTCCGTGATAATCGTGCTTGCGCCGCTGAAAGCGGAATTAAGCGCGAACTTCATGTCGCCAAGAGCTGTTTCATCATCTGCGGCAGCGTCGGGATAACGCTTTGCAAAATGTTCAGCAAACTTGTCTTTAAAACCATCGGTAAGGGTTGCAGCGGTGTAACTTTTCTCGTTACAATAGTCGTTTACTTTCTGTAAAGCCTCTTCTTTTGTCATAGTTTTCTACTATTAAAAATTAAACAATTAGATTTGTTTGGGTGCAAATTTAATAAATAAGAAGAAAAGTCGAAAAGCAAAATAAACATAAGAACGTGATAAAGCGCGTGAAAATCACGAACTTAATTTGGTGCAAGTCAATTATACAGAAAAGTAATGTGTATCTTTGCAACAAGAAATTTCTATTAGGTTTATAAACTTGTTGCATTTTTAATTACTTTTGCGTATGGCACGTAAGCGTAACGATATTGTATTAGCACCGTTAGAAGATGGCAACCAAAAGTTTGCTATCCGTTCTAATGCTGATGTCGTATGCTTTACGGGGGGTACGGGCGGCGGCAAATCCGTTGCATTATACTATGCGCCTATCATGCACCTTGCTATGAACGATAACGCTAAGATAGTATGCTTTATGCGTAATATCAGCGACTTTTGGGGCGCGGGAAAGGTAAATGATACGCTTAAAAAGATGTACCCTCTTATCGACCGTACAACAAAGAAACAGCCGCATGACCCAATAGGCGAGATTATCCGTAACAATCAAGACATGGGTATGAAACTCTACAACGGCTCTGAGATTAAGTTTCAGCAGCTGGATAACGAGAACCCTATCGTTATAGATAAAATCGCAAAAGGCTTGCAGGCGAAAAAGCTCATTTTCGACGAGTGCAACAAATTCTTATGGCGAACAATATCCACATTCTTTCCGCGTTTGCGTAGCGACACAAGCGGAAAGGCGCAAGTATTCCTCGCACAGAACCCAGAAAGAGAGTGCTTTATGCGTAAGCTGTGCGGAAAAGGCGTGCATGGAGGTGGGTGGATTAATGACGACGGTACGGTCGACAAGTCGATGGATGGTGTTGTTATGTTTTTCTTCATGCCGAACGGAGATTATGAAAAGGCCGTTTGGGGGCGCACAAAGCGCGAGGTTTACGAAAAGGCAAAAGATGCCATTGATGCACTTTTGCTTGTAGACCCCGACATGTCCTACGAGGACTTTATCCTTTCGATGGTGTTTTTCACTTTCGATGTGCGCGATAACAAAAAGATGCTTTCAAAGAACAAAGGTTATCGCGGACTGGCCGCAAATGCAGCTACGGCAGCATCCGCATACGCCGTTAATTGGAATTATTCATTAACGGACGAAGAGGAAAGCATCGAGGATTTGTCAAACGTGGAGTTAGCCACAAACGATGTGGAGCGCATGTTCAGACCATTGGAAACGCCTGCTGGCTGCGAAGTGCTGCAACGGCGAATGACAATGGATATGGCTACAACGGGATTCGATAACTTAATATTCAAGTATTGGGAGCTGTGGTCGCATTACGGCTGGGTGTGCAGTGATATTG
>Ga0310694_10004304_pt1 | contig 13778 bp, 12 predicted proteins | sample 174DNAGHGhighgp2_FD_203884 | JGI IMG/M metagenome (GOLD analysis project Ga0310694, IMG submission 203884) | Sheep rumen microbial communities from Palmerston North, Manawatu-Wanganui, New Zealand - 1742 DNA GHGhigh gp2 (v2) (version 2) | ecosystem: Host-associated > Mammals > Digestive system... | reverse complement strand
TAAGGCTGAAGCACGTCAAGTTTTCCTAAGGTTCGCAATACTCTCAAAAAAGAATCAAACGAGCCAATCTCTCCCTTCTCGTTTTTCTTCAGAGAAGAAAGGGACACTCCAGCAGCATCTGCAAGACTCTGCTGGGTGATATTCTGTCTCAGCCTGACAGCTTTTAAGTGACTGCCTATCCGATTAAGGATTATGGCATCTGCTAGCATATATATATATCATCCATAATAGTTCTATAATAAACTTTTGTGCTACAAAGATGCAAATAATAGTTTAATAATAAGCTATTACATAGAAACTTTTTTCTTAATAAGGTGTCTTTGCCTCTTATTTTGCAACCCAAAGTGCGGTTTCAAGAATTCAAAACTCACGCAAAATTATTTGTGTGAGTAATGTTATTTCATGATAAGCCATTAGGCGAAAACGCCCCTAAAACCAACCTCTTTCGCTACCTCTTTTCAAAGTTGGTTCTAACGAAGGCATAAGGTAGTACCAACAATTTGATTTTTGCACGATTCGTTACCATATAAAAGGTCAATTCCCACAAAAAATCATAAAAAAGAGCCACAAAACGGCAAATAGTTTGCATAACCAAAGGTTATTTGAGAGATTTTTTGTAATTTTGTAGCCAATAAAAGACATTATTTGTTAAGAGCAATATGGCAAAGAAGAAAGTTGCTGAAAAAGGAGAACCTAAGGGGGTAGCAAAATGCGACACCCTCAATGAAGTGTCCCCAAACCATGACGAGCTGATACCATCCGTTGCACAAAGTAGCTCTGAAGACATCAGCATTAAGTCGATGATACGAGTTATACGAGGGCAACAGGTAATGCTTGACTTCGACTTGGCTTTTCTGTATGGTGTTGAAACAAAAGCACTCAATCAGGCTGTTAAGCGTAATACAAATCGTTTCCCAGAGGACTTTATGTTCAAGTTAACAAAAAGCGAACTTGAAATATTACGGTCACAAATTGTGACCTCCAATCCGGTAGAAAGACAGCAAGATACTAATTGGAAGTCACAAATTGTGACCTCCAATCTTAACAATAATTATGGCTCAGATATTTTGATATCGCAAAATGCGACATCAAATTTTGCGAAAATGGGCTTAAGAAGGCCACCTTATGCCTTCACTAGCAATGGAGTGGCCATGCTTAGTAGCGTGTTGAGGTCACAGACTGCTGTTGGTGTCAATATCAAGATTATGCGTGCTTTCACGGCTATCCCACAGTTAGTAAATAATAATGCTCAGATGATTCAACGTATTTTCAACATTGAGCAACATCAACAGGAGACGGACGAAAAAATAGATGCCATTATCGAGAAAATAGAAGATTTCTCTCCAAAGTTACTGCCCGAGCAGATTTTCCAGACAGGATGCGTCTGGGATGCCTGGTCTTATATTTCAGACCTGGTGCGAAGTGCTCAACAAAGGATTGTGTTAATAGACAATTATGTGGATGATCGTGTTTTATCATTGCTAACAAAGCGTGCCGATGGTGTGACAGCCACCATCCATACGCGCTACAGCGAGCAATTCCTGACAGACTTAAAGAAGCACAACGAACAATATCCTGAGATTACGTTTGTACAACTGCCCCACAGAAATCATGACCGTTTCTTGATTATCGACAATAAGGCATATCTCCTTGGTGCCAGCGTAAAAGATATTGGCGCCGGATTATGTGCTGTCACTGAACTGACAGCATCGCCAGAGATTATCTTAGAGATGTTGAAATAGTACAGCAAAAGGTGTGTAAGCACTGTCTCTACGGAACTAACACAATATGGGACGTGTTTCCCCCGTATATAATAGAGAAAGTCTTGTATAAAAACATAAGAAACTATGAGTATAAGTGTAAAAACAATCAAATTGTTATTGTGGATATTGTTAGGAGTGTTTGCCTTAACTTATCTTATCTCTTTAAATATTGAGAACCACTTTGTAGTCGCCAATTTAAAATGGCTGTCTAACGATTTTCTATTTGCAATCGCTGGTGGGGCTTTTGCAAGCCTCGCCATTGTACTCGTATGTGAAGTTATAAAATATCGACAGTTAAAATTCGCAACAGAAGGAGCCATGTTCTCTTATTTTGGAAATCTTTATGGACAACTTCTTATTATTAGGGGAAATTGCAAGCGAACCTTAAACGGGCATGACCTTGTACCGGACAATTTGATACAGCCCTCCTGCGATAACTCGATGATGTTGGCAGACCACATTAATGGGATAGACTATATTACATTTTGTGGGAAAAATAATGTGAGTAGCGTTTTATTAAAATTCAAGACAGAGAAGTATTTGCTCCTAAAAAATGTTATAAGTAGCTTCATCTATCTAAGAATCGCTATTCGTGAGGATTCTATGATGTTGCTACAACAAGGGAAACGTGATATTGTAACTTCTGATTGTCCACATGTCAAGGATGCTTTGAATAAAGTAATCGGTCAAACATCAACAATTTTAACTTATCTCAACCAGATTATATCACAGATGGATGATGGACTTGATAATAGGTATAACTGGCATAATTTGAGAAAGACCCTAAATACATATCAAGATAATTTTGAGACCAAAACGTTAGCAGATTATATGAACGAAGATTTGGTCGTTTTCTAGAGTTAAACATTCATTTATAAGATTCAGCACATGGATATTCAAAAAAAAGAAACAACGATAAAGAGATTTACGCTCCTCAAAAAACAAGTGGCTTGTTATGAAGCCAGAAGAGGAAGTACGCCAAAAATATATTTGCCGTTTGGTTGATAGTTACGGCTACTCTCATGACCTAATGGATCAAGAGATACAAGTTTCTAATTCACAACGTGGGCAAGGCGTTGCACGAGCAGATATTGTTGTATGGCGCAGTAAAGAAGATAAAGAAGCAAAGAAATATCCTTTGATAGTTAGTTGTAGAGTGTAAAGCCGAGTCTGAGGCTGTACGTTCAGGCAACAAGGCATATAGTGAGCATCAGCGGGCCGAAAACGCAGAAAGCCAAGTCCGAGAAATGTTGGACATCCCTGAAATCAAGGAAATCTGGGAGAGCATACAGCGGAACAAGGAAGACTTCTCGAAGCAGATTGACAGATGGATTGAAGATGGTGTTGCTGCCATCAGGGATTATGCAGATGGCAAAGACAACGACTTCCAACCAGAAGCTGGCAACGCTGTTGCATGGGGCATCATTGCTGAAGCATTCAAGTATGGCCTTGACCCAACTGACGAGAAACAACGCAGAATGGCTACTGCCTACCTGTTAGAGGAGGTGTCATGGACTGGTATGTCCGAGTTCAAAGCTGGTCTTACGGCATCTCGCACTCGGCAACTCTGCGATGCGATGACGGTTACCAAAGATTTGATGGCGAACTTACTCCTTGGCGCTGGTGGCAGAGGTGGTATCAGTACAGGAGGTGGAGGTTCGACCAGCGAACTTACCAACTGGGATGGCACGAAGAAAAAGACTGGTTGGGGAATGTGAAGTTAAACCCTACGAACCAAATAACAGGGTCTACCAAAATGGAAAAATACTTATTAAACCACATTCGTAAATCGCGAATGTGGTTTAATTACTTCCAGATAAAAGCGTGAATCAGTACTTGATGGGGTACTTGCGGGGGCAAAAAGGAAGATGCTGTAAAACTACGCAAAGTAAGAGAGGATGCTTTTGTTATTTTGGGATATATATATTCTATTTTTACAAAAATATTTCCACTTTTCATAATTTTTTTATGATTAGACGATATGGTCTCAGTATTTATTTGTATTTTTGCACACAAAAAGTAATTCAATAATGAACGATAAAAATTTCAATCGAATAAAGGTTGTTCTTGCAGAGAAGAATCTACCTAACAAGTATCTTGCAGAGAAACTTGGGCGAGACCAAGCAACCATATCGAAGTGGGTCACAAATTCAGCTCAGCCTCCTTTAGAAACTCTCATCCGAATTGCTCAATGCTTAGATGTGGATGTACAAGACTTGATAAGAATTCCTGAACATAATCCATTCAAAGATTAAGAAAAAATGAATCTGACCAAAGAGGTATATAATAGCACAGAGAGCTTTATCGCTGAGATGCCTAAAAAGCAAAGAAAAGAGTATGGACAGTTTTTTACGGTTCCATCTACGGCTGATTATATGGCATCATTAGTAAGCATCGATTACGATAAGAAGAAGTTGTCCATTCTCGATGCAGGTGCAGGTTCTGGTGTCTTATCTGCAGCTATTATAGCACATTTAAGAGAATCTGGCTATACTGGTGATATAGAATTGACGTGTTATGAAACGGATTCTAAAGTTTTACCTATACTAAAGAATAATCTTGCTCTAACAAATGATTCTTGTCAGATTTCATATACAATTATCACCGAGAATTATATTCTGTCACAAAAATTTGGTTCACCAGAAACTGCTGGTTTGTATGATTTAATTATTGGAAACCCTCCATACAAAAAAATTGCCAAGAATGCAGAAGAGGCACTTGCTATCCCTGATGTTTGCTATGGTGCTCCCAATTTGTATTTCCTATTTTGGGCGATGGCTATTCATAACCTAAAGTTTGGGTGTGAAATGGTTTATATTATTCCACGTTCTTGGACATCAGGGGCATATTTTGCAAAATTTAGAGAATATCTATTTTCTCAGTGTGTAATAACACATCTTCATCTGTTTGCTAGTAGGAACAAAGTCTTTGATGGTGAGAACGTCTTGCAGGAAACCATTATTGTTAAAGTGAAAAAGACAACAGAACAGCCAAAATCTGTATGTATAACATCTTCCTCTACATCTGATTTCTCAGACGTTAGAAGGTTTGATGCTCCTTACAATGTGGTGGTTTCTAACCAGCAATATGTCTTTTTGGTTACTGATGAGGCAGAGGCAATTGCCCTAAATCGGTTATCCCATCTTAGTGGGACACTTCCTTCTATAGATCTTCCGATGAAAACAGGGATAATTGTAGATTTTAGAACTAGAGAAGTTCTCCGTGATGAGCCTTCTGATGCAACATATCCTCTTTTTTATTCTCAACATATCCGAAATGGTAGAGTGGAATGGCCTGTGGGGAAGGAAGATGAATATATTTGTACTGACAGAACGGGATTCCTTCAAGATAACACAAACTATCTGTTGGTAAAGAGATTTACTGCTAAAGAGGAAAAAAGACGACTTCAATGTGGTATATACTTACAATCAGATCATCCTGAGTATGCCCACATAAGCACTCAGAATAAGGTGAATTTTATAAAATGTAAAACGCCAGAACTTGCATATGGACTCTTTGTGTTGATGAACTCAACAATATATGATACTTATTATAGGATATTGAATGGTTCAACTCAGGTTAATTCCACAGAAATTAACAATATGCCTGTTCCTGATGTTAATACTATTGCAGCCATGGGAAGGCAGTTAATGGGACAAGAATTAACAGAACCTAATTGTAACACCATCATAGAACAATGGATAAGATAGAACTTGCAAAAGACCTGTTGGAAAGAATAGGCATGCCCACAGCTCAACAATCAACACTTTGTTGTTTGACTTTGTTAGCGATGGCAAACGTGAAAAAAGATGGCACATTCCGAGATGCGACTAATGATTGGATCCGTATTCACGACGTAATATCCTTTATAGACAAGGAATATGGAGTTGTTTATGCAGAAAATAGTCGAGAGACATTCCGTAAACAAGCCATGCATCACTTCCGTACCGCTGCAATAATTGAAGACAATGGCAAAGCAACCAATAGTCCTAATTATAGATACAGACTGACAAGTGAGTTTTTAAGAGTAGTTCAGTCTGTATCAGAACCTGACGGGACAAGTGTTTGCGAAGATGACGATTTTGAAATACAACGTTTTATAAGTCATCATCAAAGTCTTAAGGATATATATGCTTCAAAGAAGCAGATGCAAAAAATGCCCGTTAAGATAAATGACCAAAATTTTACATTCTCCCCGGGCAAACACAATCAACTTCAAAAAGCTATTATTGAGGAATTTGCTCCGCGATTTGCCCCCAATTCGGAATGTCTATATGTTGGTGATACCACAGAGAAAGATCTTGTGAAAAACGTTGAGAAACTTAAAGAATTAGGCTTTGAGATAACACTTCACGACAAAATGCCCGATGTTGTTCTCTATCGAGATGATAAGAATTGGATTTATTTTATTGAATCTGTTACTTCAGTTGGCCCCATGGATCCAAAGAGATTGGTTGAGATAGGGCAGATGACAGGCAATGTGACAGCGGGTATGATATATGTCACAGCATTTCTTGATTTCAAAACATTCAAAAAGTTCTCAGAACAGCTTGCATGGGAAACAGAAGTATGGATTGCCGACATGCCTAATCACATGATTCATCTTAATGGTGATAAGTTCATGGGACCAAGGAACAACTAATATAATTATAAAAAGGAAGAAATAAATTGAATTGTTATCCCATTGTAATCTGTTTATGAGATTGAAAGACGTCTTTCAAAATTCAGATAAAGTGTCTGAAAGAAAATAACTGTGCATGAGTATATTAATTTCGAACTTGAATAAATTTAGGAGTTATATTTTTACTTTTTGGAGGAAACTATCACATGTAAAAATGGACGAATTCATTATCATAATAGTACTAATCATTCTTTTTGTATTGGCCATTCCAGTAATCCTGTTTGGGGTTACCATAAACGTATTGGCTATATATTTATGTGACGGAATGAGTTTGTTCAATATGTGGTTACTTTCACTGGCTGGTTCAATGTTTATGGCAGGAATATATTCTTCTATTTTGCACATTACACACTTCAAGACCAGAAAAGTTATCAAAGATCTTTCTTGGATAGGTTTATTCTCAACTGTTTGTGTGGGGTTATTAACAATGTGTTTTGTTCCAACATATATAAGTGTTAAAACGAACAAAGAAGTGTTATTTGTCAGTACAAACTTCTTCGATGAATTATCGAAAACTTACTATATCAATGACACTGGGGAAGATTTTATACTCTATCCTATTACTTGTACTTATTATGCTGAGAAATACGACATTGATTGTAAATCAATAGCATTTTGTAGAAATATGAAAATTGAGAAAACAGAGAATATGGATATTAACGTAGATCATACACTGCCTTCTTCTGATGAAAGTGTTCCTAATGTTAGATTAAATAATTATATTTTATCCCCTAGCACCTACTCTATGATATTGTTGGAAGAAGAGCAGTATAAAAGGAGTAGAATATATCCATGCAAACATGTTCATATGCATAAACATAGAATAAATCATTCAGATGTTTACAATTGGGATTAGAAATATGAAGAAAGACCATTTAAGATTATATCCTCAAGCAATAGGCGTAATATGCATTTTCTGTGTATTAATCATAGTGGGGTGCTCTGTTGCGTATTTATTGGCTCCTACATGGGCAGAAGCAATTAATAGGAGTAGAGAGAACGAGATAACGCAAAATGTGACCAACCTAGAATTGCTTAATCAGTATTCCCATGCTTTCTATAAAAATGATAGTATCGAGGTTAAGAGAATGACTCAATTATCAAATAATTACATTCATTGTCAAATTGATGATGACAAATGTGGCTGGTGGATAAGCAAAAATAGTATAGAAAATGACGTTGTCTATTGCGATCTTCTCTTTCCAACTGAATTTATCTTTCGAGATTTAGGGGGTGAAATGCAGAACATAGAACATGTAAAGGACATGATAAGTGCTTCATATGACACTATCATTCATCGCGGTACACATTCTAATTGCTCCTTTTGGGACTTTCAAGAGTCCATGGCAATTATTGAAAATAGCAACTATACAATTAAAAAAGATACTGATCTGATATTTAAAAGGAGCTATTTCAAGGATTTAAAGTTAAATCTTCAAGATGGCGAGTTTATCATATACACATCTTATCCCTATTCATCCTTTTCTGTTTGTCCTAAAGATGAAAAATTCGTTCAAAACAAAGCTCAAAGCATTCAAACCAATTCTATCATTATTCTTTTGTCATTCTTCGTCCCATTAGTATTACTTACTATAATTATCACTATATATTATCGCCAATCTATCAATCAAGTCTACCAAGAAATCTATTCACCTTATATTTCTTATTTGATGAAGGGTGAATACTTACATCCTAATATAAAAATAATGTCTGAAAATTTTCTAAAAAAAATCAGCGAGGAAAGTGGATGTAGTAATCACGAAAAAACCAGATACAAGCTCTTTCTTATTTATTATGAGAAAAAGATAAGATCTTTATACGAAGATGATCTTTTTTATAGGTCAATTATAAATCTAAAAGAAGAATACAAAAAAGGCTTCGAAATAGTACTGAACAATGATGAAAAAAAATTGGATTTGGAAAGATGGACAGAGGGTGATCTAAAACTGTATTTCTCAGCAAGTAAGAAAAATCAAATCAAACAAAAAGAAGCTGAAATAAAGATAATTTCCTCATTCGAAGAACTCTTAAAAGAGCACGGATTCGAAAAGTACATAAAGCAACATTATCACTATGATCAGCTTTCACTTGAAGAAAAAACAAAAATTCTTCGGGAAAAAGACTCTATACAGGAGCAAATCCGTGTAGAAGATCAAGTGGAAGCGTCTAAAATACAGATTGCTTATCCTGATGGATATAAGCATTATAAAGAGTGCTCCATAGAATCTGATGATAAAAGTGTTATTGCCAATGTTAAGGAAATAATAAATTACGATCAACTTATCAAGAAATGGAACCAAGGTAAAAAGGTCAAACCTACATGGAGAGATTTTTCTGATGATTTAAAACAGCTTACACCGAATCTCACCAACAGAATCAATTCGAGGGAAGAAAATATTCTGTCTGATTCAGTATCCGAAAGCATCTTTGTTGATTATTATATAGAAGATTCTCTTCCTACAGAGAACTATGCTAAATTAGAATTCCCTAAACTGGGCTGCATTGTGTGGCCGTATAGAACTAATATAAGCAGGCCCAACAGAAGAGGTTTTATGGAGAGAGATTTTGAAATTCTTCTCTTAAAATATATATCAAACAAACAGATAGAAATAAGAGCAGATGTAACACTTCAATTTAATGAATTGGTGCATCCTTACGAGCCAGATATTGCTATAATAGTAAAAAATAATTCGATTCGAATAGATATAGAAATAGATGAGCCTTATTCAGGGTTGTCACGGGAACCAATTCATTATTGGAGATGTGGCGACAAAGAAAGGGATCTTAACATCACTCAACATGGTTGGTGTGTATTTAGATTTGCCGAAAAACAAATCAAAACAGAACCAATAGAATGCCTTGCGCTTATTGCAAGACAAATAAGAAGAATGTGCCCATCGTATAATGTACCTAGTTCTTTGAGTACTATTTCTGCTCCCATACCAATTCCAATCTGGTCTAAAGATGAAGCATTGAAAATGGCTGAAGAAAGAACAAGAGAACAATATTTAGGAATAGATCAATTTGGATTTATTCCCAATGATGTGATACAACCCGAAGAGACGATTTTAACAGATAAAGAAAAGAAGGCATTATTATATATTGAAAAACAATCTAAGATATCTCAATCAAAATTCAATGTTAATGCAACAAATAGAGATGAGCGAATTACTTTTGATTCCAAGAGCCATTCATATACCATAAATGGTGTTGTTTATACACCTGTATCCACATTAATAGATGAAATATTCCCAAAATTCGATAGAGAATATTGGTCAAAACGAAAAGAAACTCCATTTAAGACACAAAAACAAATTTTAGAAGAATGGGATTGCAAAGGTGCAATGTCAAGGGAAGTCGGAGTATTTTTGCACGAACAAATTGCAAGATTTTTTGAAAATAAAAATTATTCTGATTCGTACCAATTCAATTACTCTGGGGAATTCGTAAATGAACATCAAGTTATTTCTATTAACAAGGAGTTGAATCAATTTTTTGACTTCAACCACCATTTTAATCCAATCCCATTACGTGTGGAGTGGCCAATATACATAGAAGAGTATAAGATTGCTGGCACAATAGATTTGCTGACCCTGGACAAACTCGGCAAGACAATCATTTTTGACTGGAAACGTACCCATAAACTGGGTGATGAATACGATAATAATAGTTTCTACGTACAGAAGACCAATTCATATTGCGAAGGTGTACAAATAGATAAATTTTGGCTTGATGATTGTAGCTTTATCAAGTACTCATTGCAACAAAATATATACAAATATATATTAGAAAACAAATATGGAATCGACATTGACAACTGCTATCTTGTTGTATTCCATCAAGATTATAACTGCTATCACTGTATTGAAGTCCCCAATATTAGAGAAGAAACTCTTGCAGTATTAGAACATTGGCGCAAAGGGCGTGCAAACTAGAACTTGTGACATTGATTATATATAATTAGTACTGGTGCGATAAAATCGCATTGGTTATACATTATCAAATAGAGAGAGCTCTTTGACAGATTGATTTTGAATGACAGAGTTGCATGTTTTGGTGATTAACTCTCGTAAAGATTTCCGTTCCAGGATGGAGACTCTTATGAGCGTGGTCACCTCGGTAATGGAATATGGGCTATTGTTATCTGCCTTTATTTTGGCTACAAGCAGATAAGCTATGATTGCCACCCACAGGTGCGTTCTTACAGCATTCTCGGAATCCCCCCACAAGGTTTTCACGACAATATTCTGCTTCACCCATTTGAAGAATACTTCAATATCCCATCGATGTCTGTATAGGTTGGCCACCTCCAGTGCACTTATCTCGAAGTTGTTGGTTATGAAAACAATGTCATTGCCTGTCTCTTCGTCATGATAGCATATAGCCCTTATAGGTTCAGGGTAAAGCCTCTTAGACTTGGATGTGGTCAGCCGTATGGTAAAGTCGCCACGAATGCCTGTGGACGTATCGAAGTCCGATCTATGATCGGTAATCTCGTACTTCATGTTGTCTTTTGGCCTGCTTACCCAATAGGCTCCAGCCTTATGGAAACGATATAGTGCCTCAAAGTCAACATAAGCTTTGTCCATCATGTAGAATGCCAAAGGTTCTGGGGTTAGGCAATCAAGCTCATTGCTATCGTGCCATCGGCCATCAGTGATGTGAATGCTTGCAGGAATACTTCCCCGCAAATCCAGAAGCGTATGCATTTTCACGGCACCTTTGCTGTATTTTCCCAAAGCCCATGCAGCCAGCTTGATGCTGGTGGATATGGTGGTGGAGTCAAGAGCATAAAGGACATTGTCCATGGTGTCTCTTCAATAGAAGCCCTCGAATATAAAGGCCTGACGAGACTGATGAGATAATTGCCTAAGTCTTCATAGATGCTATAGTCACGCCGCTCGTTGGCACAGGATAGCGATGAGTGCTCTACCGTATTGCGGAAGCCAAGGTGATAAAGGCTATCCGAGTGGGCATGAAGGCACATACAGATATCTCTTAGGGAATCACAACCTGAGAGTTGTCCGAACAGTAGATGAAGGAACTGGTTGTAGCAGGTCAAATCCTTAACATGCCAGTCTCCATGATACTTGGCAACGAGTTTGTCTATCTGATAGCGTGGTACATAGTCCACAACTTGACGGAAAATGTAGCGACCGACATTCATAATCTTGCAGTTTGAGGCCGCAAAATTACTCTGCCATTTTCAAATCAAAAAATCAAAGAACGCTCTGAAACCCTTATTAACAAAGGGCGTATCGAAGTTTAACTTAAAAATATTGCACCAATAGTAAGATGGAAAGAATTATAGACAGAATTAAAGGAACCATTTATGGTCAGGCAATCGGTGATGCTCTCGGACTTGGTACAGAGGGTATGACTGATGAAGATATGGCTTGGAAATATCCTAATGGTATTAGGCATTATAGCGATATATTTCAGGACAGGCACCGCAAGAGATGGAAGATTGGTGACTGGACTGACGACACAGACATGATGCTTTGTATAGCAAATGCAGTCATAAAGGACAAAGGAGTGAATCTTACCAGTATTGCCCAAAACTTCAAAGACTGGGCTGATGGTGAACCTATGGGTATTGGCGAAACCACTTACAAAGTGCTTAGTTTTGGCGATTATGTCGAAAAGCCATTTGATGCTTCAAAGATGCTCTGGGAAATGAGTCACCAGCAATCTGCAGCTAATGGAGGAGTTATGCGAACCTCTATAGTAGGACTATTCCCAAAGGCAGTTGAGGAATGTGCAGCCAATATTTGCAGGTTGACGCACTATGACCCAAGATGTGCAGGCTCTTGTGCGATTGTATCGCTTTTAATTCACTCTTTGGTATATAGTAACGAGAAACTATCATATCATCAAATGGTGGATATAGGAGAACGATACGATAGTCGCATTCGAGAGTATATTGATCTTTCATTGAATACTAACATTCGGGCATTAGAATTGCAAGACTGGGATTCTGTTGGCTATACGCTTAAAACGTTGGCAGCAGGTCTTTGGGCATATTGGAATGCTAAGTCTTTTGAAGATGGACTCCTTTCTGTTGTCAGAGCAGGAGGAGATGCAGACACCAATGCTGCCGTTGCATGTGCAATCTTAGGAGCAAAGTACGGCTTTAGCTCTATACCGAATGAATACGTTAATGGCTTAATATATAAAGAACAGCTTGAGGAAGTCGTTAACGGAATGATAGGGTTAGCAAAATAGACAATGGATATAAAGGTTTTAGAAATTACACGATTAATACCAAAATAGGATGAGAAGTATAGCATTGATTGGAGCTATTTGCATTGTTATTGCCTCATGTGGCAATCGTAAGGCACTTAGTGAGAATGCCACCAACAACAGCATTAGATTTCAGAATGTGTATGTGTCTCACTTTTGGCTCTTAAAGGTCACCTGAAGGTCACTGGAAAAGAAAAAGCACTTGCGAGAAACTCGTAAGTGCTTGGTTATTAGTGTGGACCAGCTAGGGCTTGAACCTAGGACCTCCAGATTATGAGTCTGTTGCTCTAACCAACTGAGCTACAAGTCCGATGCAACGGGATGGATAGTCGTCCCAGAATTGCGGTGCAAAGGTATATAAATTTTTGGAGTTATTGATGAGTGTAGGCGAAGTTTTTTTTGCATTTAAGTTTTTTTCACGGTACAAGGGTCACGTGTAACTTTCAGTTCACTACGCCGGCCCCCGCTGGCGAAACGAGAAATAACTTTTTTCATCCTCTGCGTGCGCAGGGGTTTATATAGTGGCTAATCATGTCTCACATGCCGTCCAGTGTCCTTGTCAGGGCAGAAATCTAACAAATATAGACGCTGAAAGGGCCATCGCTCAAGAACCGGTGTGTGCAGCACGCCCGGATGTCAGCCAGCATCGGCTTCGACGCAGCGCCTGACCTCTGGTCGCTTCGTTACCTCGAAGAAGGGGTCGCCCTCTCGTAATGATGGGGCACTCTTCCAGGGTGCATGTTCCACGATTGTCTGTCAACCGTCATGCACGAAATGCGGACAGGCACCCGTGAACTGGTGCATGTTCCACGATTGTCTGTCAACCGTCATGCACGAAACGCGGACAGGCACCCGTGAACTGGTGCATGTTCCACGATTGTCTGTCAACCGTGGGTGCTCGCTATGCTCGTACCCTCGGTTACCAAAGCGAGGACAGCGTTGCGGTCTCTTTGGTGGTATGATTTGATAGTATCGGAATAAATGTGCCACCCATATCGGAAACAAATGTGACACTCGTATCGGATTGAAATGTACCACCCTCAGCGGAATGAAATGTGCCACTGAAAAAACCTGATGTGAGGTCGTTGTTC
>Ga0310694_10004302_pt1 | contig 13780 bp, 12 predicted proteins | sample 174DNAGHGhighgp2_FD_203884 | JGI IMG/M metagenome (GOLD analysis project Ga0310694, IMG submission 203884) | Sheep rumen microbial communities from Palmerston North, Manawatu-Wanganui, New Zealand - 1742 DNA GHGhigh gp2 (v2) (version 2) | ecosystem: Host-associated > Mammals > Digestive system... | reverse complement strand
CGCCCAGGATGGCCGCCTTGGAGGCCGAGATGTGCGGGGCGCGGAACGGCCGTCGCCGCATCAGCCCCAGGTGCCCCGTTGTTTTGCCCGCTACCGACCAGATTTTGCTGGTGACGGACGATTCTTCCCGCGTCATCGGCGGCAGAATGCCCGCCATGGCCTTCGCCATCGAACTCTTGCCCGAGCCGGGAGCGCCGATGAAAATAATATTGGGCTTGGATTTTCCACCCATCATAAACCACTACTAATCAGTGGCTTATGATTTCGAACAAGACATGTGAGAAGTTCTAAACACCCTTCCTTCTCTTCATGATCTCTTTCAGAGTGTGAAAGGATACTGGTCTGTCATCATTGTTATCCACCCCTACATCATACTGAAAGGGAAGGAGATGTTTGAGTCTGGGAATGTCATAACCAGTTTCATCACTCCCTGAATGGACATGACCAAACAGTTGCCAGACCCCCTCATGTTCTCCTGCATAACAGAGATATGGGTAGTGGTTGAGGAGAATCTTCTTTCTTTCCAGCCAGACTTCCCACTGATAACCCAGGAGTTTGAGTGTGGTTCTTTCCTGGAATCTCTTACTCCTGTACAACCCAATGTCATCATGGTTTCCATTTATCAACAGGATGGTTCCATTAAGTCTCCCTATGAGTTCCAGCACCTTCTCCTTGGGAACCTCACTGCAAAAGTCACCAAGGTGGAAAACAACCCCATCTTCTGGTACAGTCTCATTCCAGTTCCTTATCAGAGTCTCATTCATAGTCTCAACATCAGGGAACCTGGGTCTGTGTTTGATGATTCCTGTGCTGTAAAAATGGGTGTCAGCTGTAAAGAAAGTGTTGTCAGGAGTGAAGGTTGGGAGAAAATCTATCTGGTCAGGGTAGAATAAGGGGACAGAGTTATTCCTCCTTCTTTTGGTTTTCTTTTTCTCTTTCTCCATTGTAGAGAGTTGACAGGATTAAAATGGTGAGGAATGAAAACAAGTCAACACATCTTGTGTCTTTCTTAACCTATTTAATCCCCCTGATTGCACCATAATAAGGTTTGATAATCTTATGGAGTTCCATTACTGTGTTGTACAGCCACTCCATCTGTCTTGGCCAATCAGACTTAATCCTAAAATTAGCCTCCAACATAATGTCAATGATAGAGATATACTCCCCCCCATCTCTGAACCCACCTCTTCTCCACCTCACTTCTTGACATTGCAGAGACTCTATTTGTGTCTTAAACTTTTCTTCAAAGAAATCAAAATGTTTAATATTATCTAATCTGATTGCAATAACAATATAGTTTGTTGGATTCTTGCAATCTGGATTAATCCTACAACAATAGTCAATACCATCAATGCCTTCACTGAATCTGTATACATACCTATGATTATCATTTGTCTTGAGGGTGTCTATACTTTTCTGATTCAAATAGATTGTGAAGGCATCCCAGTATTTCACACTCAATGTCTCATCTTCAAACTCACCTATCTTACACCCATGTTCCTTACAAAGAGTATTATAGTAATCTCTTTTAACTATTTGAAAATGATCCTCTTGTGTGTCAAAATGAACATAAGTATAAATATCTGCTTCACCCTTGGGTGCTCCATGAGGTTTTACAAAGGAGCTCCAATTCCCATATACATGAACATAGTCATCATTGACTTTCTGCCAAGCGGCAACCACATCAGTTCCTACTGCAGCATAGAATTTTTTGTCTGTTAATGATCCTGTTACTATTTCTTCATTATTCTTCTTCTTAAAGATTTCATAGGTAACCTTGTATAAACCTATCTCTTCTTCTTTATTGACACCATAAGGTCTTAATACCCTAAATTCTTTTCCCTCAGGACTATCATAATAAAGGTCTTGAATCAATTCAGCAGAAATGGCTCTTTTATATCTAATGAGATATCTCCATCCCAGCAGCATCATCCCATGTCTATCCAAAATATCCCTGATTTCATCAATCATCTTCTTATTCTTCTCTGAAACATACTTGTGCATATCAGCCTTCTCTTCATCACAAGTATATCCATCAAAGTAGCCATATTCCTTTTCTACCTTATCAATGGCATCTTGGATAACTCTTTCTCCTGTATCACCAAGTGTAGATAATACCCCCAATCTATATCTTGCCCTTCTTTTGAATCTTTCATCATCAAGAACCAAATCACATCTGTGCCACCTGAAAGACATCTGCTGATCATGGTTTAACTTAAAAAGGATATCCTCTCTTGTATAGAACCCACTGAGCTTTTCAGCTGCCCCCATTCTCTTGATGAGTAGAGAAGCTTTATGAATGTCTTCCTTCCTAATAGCCTCCCCATTGCTCCTCTGATGCATTTCTCTCCAAACACTCATAATATCAAATAATTAGTGGTTATTCTATAATCCAAAGTATCTTTCAAAGAAGTTCTGTATCTTCTGAATGACAGTCTTCTTCTTCTCCTGTCTGTTTCCCCCACCAAACCTTGACATAGGGGGAAGTATCTTGTCTATGTCAGTACCTGTGGTTCTGACCTGACCATCCCTGAAACTGCTCTCAATGAACTTGGTGGTCTCTTCTGGTTTCAGGTTTTCACTCTCAATGAGCTCTTTCAAGTCCTCCTCCTTCTGCTGCTGGACATAATCCTTCCAGCTCTGTTCCACATCAGTATCTGCATTGACACTGCTAATGAAACTCTCAATGAGCTCCTTCTTACTTCTCAACTGCATGCTGGATCCAATAGCCTTGGAGATATTGACCAATATCTCCTTGTTGTTGCAGTTGGTGTCATGGTACTTCTGGACCAGGAGAAGGATGTAATCTATGTTGATTTCCACCTGTCTGATGAGCTCCGTCTCAAACACCAGGTCATCATTGATGTTCTCCTTGTCCCCAGGCCTCCTCTTTCTCCACTTCTCTTGAAGGTCAAGGTAGTTGCTCTGGTAGTCCTGCATTTGCCTGTCAGAAAGGATTTCCTGGCCTTCAAATTGGTCAAAGGTGGAGAGGATGTTGATGGATTTCAGGAGGCTTCCAAAGAGGGAAATAAACCTCTTTTCTGCCTCTTCACCAACAATGGGTTCTCCCTCTGGGAACTCTTCCAGTATCTGTTCCACCAGTTCCTTGTACCCATAACAGTGCTTCCCCTTCTCTGTGTCATAACCATTGTAGTAGGACAGGAAGTCTTTGAGTATGACTATACTGCTGGCATCCTTGTCTCCAAACAGGGCAATTGCATCATCAGTCTCCTGCTGTAAATCCCTGAAACAAACAATGTTGCCAAAGGTCTTGACAGAGTTGAGTATTCTATTAGTTCTGGAAAATGCCTGTATCAGTCCATGCTGTTTCAGGTTCTTATCCACAAACAGGGTGTTCAGGGTGGTGGCATCAAATCCTGTCAGGAACATATTGACCACAATCAAGATATCCACCTGCCTGTTCTTCATCCTCAATGACAAGTCCTTGTAATAGTTCTGGAATTTGTCACTGGATGTGTCATAGTTGGTGGAGAACATCTTGTTGTAGTCCTTGATTGCACCTTCCAGGAAGTCTCTGGACTGCTGGTCAAGATTGGTGGTGCTTTCAGGGTTCTCCTCTGCCAGGATGCCATCTATCTCCTCTTCATTTGCACCATAGGAATAGATGGTTGCAACCTTCAATCTCTGGGCTTCTGGTAGGCTTTCCTGCTGTCTCTTGAACTCACTGTAATATGCCTTTGCCATAGGGATGGAGGCCACTGCAAACATTGCATTGAAACCACCTATCTTCTGTTCTGTCTTGTGTTCAGAAACTGCCTCTCCCTTCCTTGCACTTGCCACCTTATGGATGTCATCCAGTACCCTGAAAGTATAGAAGGAGCTTCTCTTGGTCTTCTGGTCAAAGTGTTCAAGGATGTACTTGACCACCTGGGAAACCCTTTCAGGGGAGGCCATTGCCTTCTCCCTGTCAATTGCTGATATCTGCTTGTCCAGGATGCCATCCTTCTCCTTGATGGTATTCACATAGTCAATCCTGAAAGGAAGGACATTCTCATCATTGATGGCATCCACAATAGTGTAGGTGTGGAGCTTGTCACCAAAGGCCTGTTGGGTGGTTTTCAGTCTCATATCACCACCTGTGCCTGCATTCTGTGCAAAGATGGGTGTGCCTGTGAAACCAAAGAGGTTGTATTTCTTGAAGTTCTTGGTGATGGCTGCATGCATCTCACCAAAGTTACTTCTGTGACATTCATCAAAGATGATCACCACCCTCTGCTGGAACACTGGGTGGTTCTTATTCTTCTGGACAAAGATGGAGAGCTTCTGGATGGTGGTGACAATAATCCTGTAATCATGGAACCCACCATTCTTATCCCTGTTTTCCAGCTGTCTTTGGAGTACTGCTGTTGAAGTGTTGCCATTTGCAGCCCCATCCTCAAACCTGTTGTACTCCTTCATAGTCTGGTAGTCCAGGTCCTTCCTATCCACCACAAAGAGAACCTTGTCTATGTAAGGGAGCCTGGATGCCAGCTGTGCAGTCTTGAAGGAAGTCAGGGTCTTTCCAGAGCCTGTTGTATGCCAGATGTAACCACCACCTCTGATGCTGCCATACAGTTTGTAGTTGTTGGCTACATTTATCCTCTGGATTATCCTCTCTGTTGCTGCAATCTGGTAAGGTCTCATCACCATCAGCATCTTCTCACTGGTGAAGACACAATACTTGGTCAGGATGTTCAAGAGGGTGTGCTTGGAGAAGAAGGTCTTGGTGAAGTCCAGGAGGTCTGTGATGACCTTGTTGTTGCTGTCAGCCCAGAAGGATGAGAACTCAAAGGAGTTGGATGTCCTCTTGGACTTGTTCCTTCCTCCCAGTTCCTGTTCTTTCAGGTGGTTTGACCTGGTAGTGTTGGAGTAGTACTTGGTGTTGGTTCCATTGGAGATGACAAACACCTGCACATACTCATACAGACCACATCCAGCCCAGAAACTGTCCCTCTGGTATCTGTTTATCTGGTTAAAGGCCTCTTTGAGTTGGACACCCCTTCTTTTGAGTTCCACATGTACCAGGGGAAGACCATTGACAAGGATGGTCACATCATATCTGGTGTCATGGGCTCCACCCTCTTCTACATACTGGTTGATGACCTGGACAAAGTTGTTGTGGATGTTGGTCTTGTCAATCAGGTAGATGTTCTGGCTCTCACCTGTATCCCTTTTGAGAACCTGGATGTAGTCCTCCTGTATCTTGGCTGTCTTGGCTACAATATCATCATTCTTGTTGGCTATGCAGGTGTTGAAGAAGGTCTCCCACTCCTTGTCTGTGAAGTGGTAGGAGTTGAGCTTCTCCAACTGTGTCCTGAGGTTGGAAATCAGGTCAGCCTCTGTGTGGATGGGAAGGTACTCATACCCCTGTTCCCCCAGAAGGTGGATGAACTCCTTTTCCAGGTCAGCCTCACTCTGGTATGCATCAGAAGTATGTACTGCCTTCTCATATTCAGAGACAACAGTATATTCCTGGCTTTCAGCTATGATATTGTATTGGGACATTATGCCTCCTTTCTTTTGAAGGTCAATAGTTTATCTCTGTAAAACTCATATTGCTGTCTCCTCTTCTCAATCTCTGCTGGGAGACCCTGGGACAAGTCTGATGTCAAAGCATTGAACCTATCAAGGACATCAACCACCTTCTGTTGCTCTTTAAATGAAGGGATTGGTATCAAAGTATCCCTTACTATATCAGAGTTTAGATTTGCAACAGCACCACCACTATTTGCCTTTGAAACCCAGTAGCTTTGAACAGTATTACTTCTCAATACATGATAAAGGAAATCAGGATTTAAGGACTTCTGAAAGTCACACATGGAAATCCATCCATCATGAATGCAACCATCTATCTCCAAGATATATGGCCTGCCAAAACTCATTGAATTGGAAAGGATAAAAGACCCCTTCTTTAAGTACCTTGATTTGGATGCCCCTTCCTTTGTGACCCTCTCTTTTGTTGAAGATATATATTTTGATTGAGGAGAAACATCACCAATTTTAATCCAGGGGACACCATTTTCATCATCAGTAAGAAAGTTCTGAATGGGTCTTGGTGAGGCTCCTCTTTGTATTGTCATCACATCTCCAAGTTTCTTCCATTCAACATCCTCCCTGCCTTCAAAGGAAAGAAGATTATCTCTGTAATAGTTGTATTGCTGTAATCTTTTTTGCAGTTCTGCTTGCAGTTCTGCTTGCAGTTCTGCTTGCAGTTCTGTAAAAGTATCTAAAATCCTTACTATCTCCTCTTGAACAGGGAGAGGAGGAGTGGGGATTTCAAGGGATGTAATAGTACTCTTTGCAAGTGCTGGGATGCCTGCACCATACTGACACTGTTGTAAAGTAATCTCATTCCCTTTGATGAAATGATACAAATATCTATTCATCACAGTATTGCCTGGTCTTACTGCATAACAGTGGGCTCCCAACCAGAACTTACTATTCAAGAAATTGACATATCCTGCTGATGCCCCTCCTTGTGATATTGTGATGGTGTTTTCACTCTCATTGAAGACCTCCACATAACCAGATGGATTTATACCTCCATTCATCACTGGATATGTGCCCTCATCAGCCATATCAGATTTATTGAACTGGACCCCCTTGTGGATATCACACACCTCCCCCAAAGGTCTATACTCCACCCCATCAGGACAGTATTTCTGTATCAGTTCTTCCAGCTTACTCATAACAGTGTCCTTATTGGAGTTCTGCAATAATCTGGTCAATCTCTCTCCTGAGCTTGTTCTCCTTCTCCACAATCTCCTTCAACTCTGCATTCAGCTTCACAATATCCACCTTCTCCCTGGTGTCCTCCTGTTCAACATAGGTGGAGACAGACAGGTTGTAGTCACCCTCTGCAATCACATCATTGGAGACCAGCTTGGAGATGTGCTCCTTGTCCTCTCTGTCAGTAAAGACATCAAGGATGTTCTGGATGTTCTCCTCTGTGAGCTTGTTGGAGTTGGTGACCTTCACACATTCCTTGGTGGCATCTATGAACAGTGTGCAATTGTCCTTCTTGGCCTTCTTCAACACCATAATACAGGTGGCTATGCTGGTTCCAAAGAACAGGTTATCAGGGAGCTGGATGATGCAATCCACATAGTTGTTGTCAATCAGGTACTGCCTGATTTTCTTCTCTGCACCACCCCTGTACATAACACCAGGGAAACATACTATGGCTGCTGTACCATTGGTGGCCAACCAGGCCAAAGAGTGCATAATGAAGGCCAGGTCAGCCTTGGACTTGGGAGCCAGGACACCTGCTGGTGCAAACCTGGGGTCATTGATAAGGGTGATGTCATCATCTCCTTTCCATTTGATGGAATAGGGTGGATTTGAAACTATCACTTCAAAGGGTTCATCATCCCAGTGCTGGGGGCTTAACAGGGTGTCCTCACAGGCTATGTCAAACTTGTCATAGTCTATGTCATGGAGGAACATATTTATCCTGCACAGGTTATAGGTGGTCAGGTTGATTTCCTGTCCAAAGAACCCCTGTCTTACATTGTCCTTACCCAGTATCTTTGCAGCTTTCAGAAGGAGGGAACCAGACCCACATGCAGGGTCATAGACCTTGTTGATCTGGGTCTTTCCAACTGTGGCCAGCTTGGTCAGGAGCTCACTCACTTCCTGGGGGGTGTAGTACTCACCACCAGACTTGCCAGCATTGGAGGCATACATGCCCATCAGGTACTCATAGGCATCTCCAAAGGCATCTATGGTGTTGTTCTGGTAGTCTCCCAGCTTCATCGACTGGACACCCCTCATCAGCTTGACCAGCTTCTCATTCCTCTTGATGACAGTGGCCCCCAGCTTGTTGGAATTGACATCCAGGTCTGCAAACAGACCCTTGAAGTCATCCTCACTGGCTGTCCCCTTTGCAGAGTTCTCAATGGATGCAAAGATACCTTCCAGTGTCATGTTCAGGTTGGGGTCTGCATCACAGACCTTGCAGACATTCTCAAAGAGTTGGGAAGGAAGAATGAAGAAACCCTTCACACTCACCATCTCTTCCCTTGCCCCCTCTGCTGTTGCATCATCAAGGTCTGCATAATTGAAGGACTTGTTTCCTGTCTCCCACTCACCCTTGTTAATATAGGCTGTGATGTTCTCACTGATGTATCTGTAAAACAGCATGCCCAGGATGTAGGACTTGAAATCCCATCCATCTACTGAACCTCTCAATTCATCTGCAATTGCCCAGATAGTTCTGTGGAGTTCTGCCCTCTCCACTTCCTTCCTATTGTCAGCCATAGTATTGGTTATGTGTCTTGTTAGTAACTTGTAAAGTTAAGAAAAATGGCTGACCAAGCAATAATACAACCCTTGAAAATGAATAGTGAAGGCCTGCGAGACGAACATTTCGCAGACCTCCACCCTCTTGTATTGTAATCTAAAAGTATGTTAGTGATATCACATCACTCTTATCAATTGCCCCACACTCTTGGGACTCTGGGGACAAGATTGGAGATGATTTCTCCTATCCTTCAAATGTCAGGAGCTCACCCAAAAGGTAGATGTTCTTGGACTTCAACAGTTCATAGTCTATGTCCAGTTCTCTACCTTCCACCAATGCAAGCTGACAGAGCTTCAATATTTTCCCCATCAGGTTCTTTCCTTCAAAGATGCCTATGTGGTTTATGCTGTTGTATACTCTCTGTATCTCTTCCTTGTCAGCCTTCCTGTTTGCAGAAGTTGTCAGGAGTTTCACAGCTCTGTTTCTTGCAGCTTCAAGGTCTTTGTTCTTTGCCCCCCAAATGGCTGATGTTGGACCTGTTTGCAGTGTGCTGTTCTCAACAATCATTGCATTTACTGGAACAGACAACAATAGTTTCTGGAATGCCTCATTGCCCTTCACCTTGTTCCAGACAACATACTTCATCCACTCTATGTTGAATGACTCCCAGTCAAGTCTCTTTATGTTGTCATTCTTGTTCCTGATCTTCTTCTTGGATGCATAACCATTGGTTTCAGCCTGCAATTGTTTCTGGATTTCATTGTGCTTGGTGCTCCCATCAGAGAATAGTCCACAGATATATGCCTGTTCACTTCCAAAGAAATGGTGTCCATTCAGGTAAAACTCAAAACCAGGGGACATGTTTCCAAATGACTTGACTATACCATCCTGTTCATCATCTGCCTTCCTAAATGCCACAACCTCCATCCTGGTGCAGTCATATTGGTCTATTTGGTCAAGAACAATGTCCCATTTCTGAACCTGGTTCTTCTTTGCAACCTTTGTGTTCTCCTTTTCCTGTTTTGCATCATCCCTGACCTTCTTGGGGAGTTCAAGGACATCTTCCCTGTACTTCCTGACAAAGGCTTCCACCTCCTTGAATGAGTTGATTCTTTTGATTTCACCATTAAACTCCAAGTATCCCCTGACAGAGGTGTTGACTGGACTATAATCTGTTTCTGTCAAATCATAGACAGAGAGTCCAAGGGCATCTGCTATTTTCTCTGCTGTCTGGATGGTAAGGTCTTGTTTCCCCCTGAGGATTCTGGACAGAGTGCCAAATGCAATTCCAGCCTTTTCTGAAAGTTTGGGCTGGGACAGACCCTGTTCCTCCATCAATCTTTTGATGTTCTCCCTGGCTTGATTTTGTTGTTCAACATTCATAGATTATGTGGATTCTAAAATACACACAAAGGTAATGAAATATCTTGGTCTTTCATCAGGTATCTTCCCAGGAAAGATGCTGGCAGTAGATTGATTATATTGTTCAATAATCTCTTGTTATGTGAATTCCAAAATACACACAGAAAAACTACATCACTCTCACCAGCTTTCCTTGTTTCTTCACCTTTATCCAGAAGGAGTGTTCAAAAGATGAATAGATAAAACCTCCATCATCCAGGACATCATAAACAGCTCTCAACTCTTCATCCAGATCCTGTTTGTCAAATGCTGAACCCACATCTGAACTCATATCCTGGGCTTCTGGATGGTCTTCTATTTGGGTGAAGGCCTTGATGACCTCTGACCTCTTGTCCTTATTATGTGCAAACTCATCTATCTGCTGAACCAAATCACTCTTTGGGGGTGTCTCCCTTCCTGGTTCCTCCCTGATATAAGTCTCCTTTATCTCACTAAGCTTCTTCATCACTCAAACTGATACCATTTATTTCTGCAATCTTGACCAGGACTTCATCTGCAACATCTTGGTAGAGCTGGTCCAGTCCCTGTTCCAGGACATCCTTGGGGATGGTCTTTCCCTTCTTGTCATTCACATCAACCACAGCCAATTGGGCCTTCTCACTGGACAGATAATCTATAACCATATCCTTCACATAAAGAAGAACCAATCTTGCCTTGACCTTGGGGGCTGCTGCCTGACCAGCCACCCTGAATAACTCATCTGGGTCATAGTTTCCAACTTCCTTCTTTATCCTATCCAGACAATATTGGATGCATTTCTCCTGGCAGGAAATCTCAATTATACCCACTGTCTCATTGAGCTTTGTGTATTCCATAAACCCCTTGACATGCTCCACCCTGTGGCTCTCATACTCATAGGGAAGGTCTTCACAGTATTCATCATCATAACTGGATGCTGGTTTCATTGGTACCATCTTAACCTCCTCCCTGTCAGACAGAGTTCCAGTAGTATTCCCTGTCTCTGGCTCTCCTTGTGGCTTTGCCTTCTCCTTGACCTTTTCCAGGATGACAGCTGCCAGCTCCTCTATGACCAGTCCCTTACTATGAACCTGCTGGTTGTCCCAGCCCAGATCACATTTCCAGTCAGTGTAGAAAGAGTCCCCATGGAACTGGAAAATCAGGTCTTTGATGTGCTGGGTCAGGATGTTGTCATCATACTCTGGCTGTGGAAGGGTTCTTCCAAGTATAGACCATTTGTCCTTGCAGTACTTGATAATGGTCTCCCAGACAAAAAAACCACTACACTCCTTATCAATCTCTTGTATCACTTCCACTATGCAGGCATCCCACCAGTCACACTCAATATTGACATTTGCCTCATTGATTTTCTTCATTCTTTGTTGGCTCAGGAACTTTTTGAAAGTCCCTATTCTTTTACTTCCCATAATTATTTAACTTATTTTATATAAGATATTTATGGGTAATTTGGCTTGGAAGAATGGGAGAGAAAGAAAGGGACAGAAAGGTAAATCAACCTTTCTGTCCCTGACCCATTAACTGTTTTCATAACTAATTGTCATTATTTTGGATCATCCATAGATTATCTATGACTTCATCAATGTACCTGTCCATATCATCCCCCCAGGTACCATCCAGTACTTCATCAATGATTTCTTTTAGTTGTTCAAGTTGAATCCCACCAGCAGAATAATCACAACCTTCTATCCCAATCCCAAACACATCATCCCAGTAAGTCCTTGGGTAATATACAGGTAAAATACTCAACTTCCTGATGTCATCCTTGTCCATTGTTTCTTTGACTCTGGACAGAATCATTTCAACATCTCTATCCATATCTTTTTCTCCCTCAATAAGTGCAATAACCCATTTGTGTCCTATTCCTAACTATATCACTGTATACTTCATCATAATCCACTTCCTCCCTGTCATAGTGATACTTCCTCATTGTCTTTCCATCTACATCCCAGAACTCCAATGCAGCAATTAAATCTGGATCCAAATATCTTTTCATACTCATCCTCCTCAAACACTTTCCTTCATCACCTTGAAAGTCCTATTATTCTTTTTGACACCAGTCCCACTTCTTACTTCCCAATAGTCTCCACAATCAACTGCATAGTAGGCCTCCACACACTTGTCAAACCTCTTGTTCAGTTCAACAAGTTCTTGGTAGTCTTTCACTGGATCCAAACTAACAAGTCTGTTCCAAAGAGTCTCCCATTCCTCTTTGAGTTCAGGTTTAGACTGACCCAACATCTCATTTACATACTTCTGTTTCATAAACAAACATTTTAGACATTTAACAATTTACCTTTCAGATCTGTTTTATTGAGCTCATCTTAAACATAACAAAGGCCCCAAGGATTTTTGAGATTTTTTGCACTTTTTTCAAACTTTTTTCTGGATTTCTTCATAAAGTGTTGTTTTACAGGTAATTAGAATTGCATATAAATCTGGTCTTGACCTCAAAGAAAGGTGACAATTCCCTCTCAGTAACAAGGAAGAGCCAATATCTGGGAATACAAAAGGAGAGAAACTGGTGTCCCTCTCCTGATGAATGAATGATATGTATTATGGAAAGTATGGTCTCCAAATAGAAAACCTGGTTCAGCCGGCACACTCACAGGACACATATGACTTGACCCTGTATTTTTCTCAAAAGGGGTAGGGGTTTTCAGCTCCAACCACCTTCTGTTCAGCTATTTCCAGCAAATACAACAGGCAAAGTGGATGTCCAAAATGCAAAGAGAGGATGTCCAAATCCTCATGCAGGCTGGTTCAGAAAGGGAGTTCTTCCCAGAGTGGACTCTCACAAGTGCAGGGGTCTTCATCCTCAATAGGTTCCTTCACTTCATTGAAGAACTCTTTACTTACAATCAGGTCAGACTCCTCTACATACTTGGAACAGGTCTCATCATCAATGGATCCATAAGAGACCTCATAGGACAGGTCAAGCTTTTTCAGGCACTTTTCCCCAATCCTCATCATCCAGGAGTCTTGTTTCATATGTACCTCACCACTCTTCTTGTCCATCCAGTCTGGCACCCCTCTTGGCTCAAAGGTGATGTTGAACAGCTTGTAGCCATTTGCCCAGCAGTGGAGCCCAGCCAGGTATCCTACATAGTCATGCACTCTGTAATAGGCCATAACACCCAGATTTTCTGGTACTACACATCCATAGATGACCTTGTAGATGTATCCCTCTTGGTTCTCTCCTGTGACCAACAGCAATGGTCTCGACAACTTGATTACTGTAACATTCTTCATACTAACTATCTTTCTAATTATTAACTACTTATACTATATTTATGAGTAATCTTCACTGGTATTCTCCCTTTTCAGTCCCAAGGTGATGTCCTCACCAAACAACTCCCTGGACACCTGTTCCATCATCTCCTTCACCCTCAAAGAATCTGATTCCTTGACACAGATACAGTCATGGATTGTCCAGAACTTCATGTCCAGTGGTAAGGAGTGGATACACCTCTTGATGTACTCTACCTCTTGACAGACCAGGTAGTAGGACAGCATGCTGCACCACTTTCCCTGACCAACCTTCTTCTTTCTCTTCCCCCCAGACTCATCCTCATAGTGCCTAAACAGGGGTTTGTCCTCCCTGTATTCAGGGTTTCTCTTGTACCAGTCAATCTTCTTGAATATGGCTGGCTCATCCTTCTTCAAGAACCCATTCAGCCTTTTCTGGAAGGACAGGTACTGACCATCATTCTTCCAGTTCCCCTTTGTGGGTTTGTGCTCACCCTGGTAGTCCTTCTTCAAGTCAGGCTGGTAACAACTGTACAGATACCTCATCACCATTCTCTTGATGGTCTTCCTCTCCTCCTCTGTAATTGTATGCTGGGGGTTGCTGTATGTGTTGGTCTTCTCTGCAATCCACTCATAGAAATGACCATCCAGGCACTGTCTCAACCACTCACTCATCACCCCTGTCTCCCTGAACATCAGAATCCCCAGAAGGGTGGGTTGTGCATTGGAAACATCCACTTCTGTGATTAACTCACCATCCAGCCTCAGATACTTGTGCCTGTGCTCACTCTTCATGTTGGTCATGGGGGAATAGAACCTGCCAGCATACCCCTTCCTTCCATCAGTCCTCACACTGTCATCCAGACACCCTCCAATGATACCACAGGAAAG
>Ga0310694_10004300_pt1 | contig 13784 bp, 7 predicted proteins | sample 174DNAGHGhighgp2_FD_203884 | JGI IMG/M metagenome (GOLD analysis project Ga0310694, IMG submission 203884) | Sheep rumen microbial communities from Palmerston North, Manawatu-Wanganui, New Zealand - 1742 DNA GHGhigh gp2 (v2) (version 2) | ecosystem: Host-associated > Mammals > Digestive system >... | reverse complement strand
CGTACTTCCGCCCTGCCATTTCATCCGTAAGCGGTAACGACACCTCGCCGACGACGCCGACTTCGCCGGAGTTGACGGTCTTCGCAAGACGAAGTGCGCCTCCCACCTTGCTGTTGTACGCTTGCTGCCCCATCGGCGAACGGCGGTCGCGGGGCGACCGCCCTACCATTACGGAATACCCGAACTCCGTGCCTTCAAGGATCGGCTTCTCGGTGAGGTTACGCACGAGAAGCGTCGCCTTGTACGTCTCGCCGACTTGCCACGTGTACTTCTCGAAACGCGCCAGGTGCGGCAGCTCGTTGAAGACGTCCCTGAACGGCGGCAACGCCTTTACGGACGGTTTGAGATCATAGAAGCTATCGCGCCAGCCGATCATGGCCTCGGACTGCCCGGTAAAATCCTGTGCGCTCAAAAGTTGGAGTCCGGAGCACGACGGGGTGCGCATAAACCCCTCAACCTGATCCTTGTACATAAGACGGTTCAGGTTTGCGGACACCTCACAGAAACGCGGCCAGAAACGTTCAGTTCGCGCTCTCACCGCCACATCGCGACAATGTTCGAGATTGTACGGACGCAACACGCCAGTGTACCGTGAAAGTTCATGTTTCCAGTCAACGTAAATGGGCCACTGTCCAGTCTCGTGGGCGACAAAGGGAAGAGCTATGTCGGCATACGCCTCGTCGTAATCCCAGTTCGTGAAAGGATGGAACTGAAGTTTGTGCCTGCCAATCCCTCCAGCTGAATAATAGTCGTCTGCAGCACATTCGCGCATGTGCCTGCCGTGTGCATCATATCGGCACGTTGACGCGATGTAAAGACGGCGCGGATCGAACCTCTTGCATCCGTCAATCCATTTGGACATGACAGTGTAATCATCCGTGCCGCCGATTTCATTCCCGATGCCAAGCGAAATGAAACAAGGGGCATTGCCGCGCATCTCAAGTATCGAACGGAGTTCGCGTTGCACGAATGCATCAATAGGTTTACCATGCCCGATCTTGTTCCATTCCCAGATGCCAGCCTCAACGGCGAAACACATTCCCATCTCGTCGGCGGCTTCAAACGCGGCCTTCGGCGGCGTCCACGAATGGAAGCGAATCGTGTTGATGCCGTCCTCGTCGCGGAGCTTGCGGAACGTTTCGCGCCACCATGCCTTGGTCGTGTCCGGCGCGCCCGTGAGCGGGAAGTGGCAACAATCGAGGTTGCCGCGCATGAACCATTTGAAACCGTTGATCCAGATTGCGCGGTCGTGCGCGGACACGCTGCGAAAACCGAACCGAACTGCATACGTGAAATCTGCGGCTTCTTCGCGCAACGTGAGCGTGTAGAGATTCGGGTGATGCTCAGACCACGGCTCCGGTTCGCGGTCAAGTTTCAATTCGACGAGGTTGAACCCCTTGCGGTAGGGGGATGGCCGCGTCGAGGTGACAGCAAGCGTACAACAACAAGCTCCTTGCGGTTGTACGTTTGCCGCTTCTTGCTGTTGTACGCTTGCTGTCCACCGCGCCAAGCTCACATTGCCTTCCTTCACCTCGAATGACACCGGCACCTCCACCGCCAACTTTCCGTTCGCGGGCCACGAGGCGAACACGCGCGCCTTCCGCAGCGGGTTCTGCCGCCGCAGCGCGAACTCCCCCACGACGCCATGCCACACGCTTTGCATGACAGGCCCGTAACTGTGCGCAGAACCGCCAAAGTTGTAGCGGTTGGAATTGTCAAGCGTGAGGCGGATCGTGTGGCGTCCCGCTTTTGTCAACCTCTGCGGAATCGGATAGACATGCTCGACGGCAAGCGAATCGCACGAGCCGACTATCTCGCCGTCGATGGCGAGTTCGGAATGGAGCATCACCCGCTCCATCACCAGCTCGAGGGGATACCGCGCCTCTTCCTCCGTGAGTTCGATCTCGCGCTCGTAAACCGCCTTGCCAGTGTATTGGTATTCGCGTGTGAGCGCCCCCTTTGACCATCGGTTGGTGTCCTTCTCCCAGTCGGCGGTGGTCATGTGTCGCCCGAGTTTCGCATCGGCCAGCGTGCCGGGTAAATGCACCACTCCCGAAAGGTCCTTTCCCATCACGCGCCACTCGCCCGCAAGGCTCTTCACCATGTCCGCCCTTGAGGTTACAGCGACAACCGTCACGGCCATCGCGACAAATATGCTCTTGATGTCAGTGGAGCTCATGACCACAGTCCTCGCTTTTAGCGTCGCCGTTTAACGTACAAGTATCATCAATCCCTTCGATTGCACATACACACCGTCGCTACGTGCCGCCGCACGATAGTTCTTGGCAGCACTCGAATCTTGTTCAAGCACGAACGAACACGATGGAGCCGTACCCGTCGCCCACGTACCGAGCCTCATTCCAGACCGCAAGGCACGGTTGCCCGTTCTGAGCCTCACATGCGCCCCACCGGCCGACACAATTGCGGTCGTGGGCGATCCAAATTCCGACCCGTCATCCGTCAAATCAAAACCCGCCCCGTCCTGCACTTCAATTCTGTCAAGTGCCGCAGCAAAGGAATTGGCCTTCAAAAGTCCCTCGTCCAGATACAGAGTTCCGTTGGCAAGCTCGCACCCATCATCCAGCACAAGCAGGCCTGCTCCCGTCTTATGTGGCGGATGCCCCGTCTTCACGGCAAGTATCAGTGTCGCACTGTCCTGTACCTCGAATGTGCCGGACACGGTCGTGTACGTGCCATTGGGTTTCTCTGCAAACTCAAGCGTATTCGGATTGTCAGTGTCACGCCAAATACGCGATGAGCCTGCACTCACAGTGACTCTGTCCCATAAGACGAGGCCCTGAGATTCCCAACCTGCCTTGTTTCCAATCATGTGTACTTCCGAATTCCCTTTCATGTGGATACGCCTCAAGTGCATGTGATAGTTGTTGTTCCCTCCATCATTCTTGACGAGTACAGAGCCGTTCACCAACGTGACAGTGGGACTCTTATCCTGCCCAAGCGGATTCGTGCCCCACAACACCAGGCTTCCACCATTCTCTACGGAAATCCAGGCATCGTTTGGCAAAAGCGCAGTACCTGATTTTAGACCGAGCGATAGCAGTCCCGTCTCACCACGAACCACGAGGGGACGTTCTTCAGTGGCAGTGACATTTCTCAGAGAATTTACACTGTTATGCACATAGACACGATCCCCGTCTATTTCAACGCACCCCTTGAAATTGTTGGCCGTCCCTTCAAGACTCGTTTCACCCTGCCCGTTTCCAGTCAGGCGAAGTTTCGTAGTATAGTCGCCCGTAACCTTGGAGATGGCAAGTCCCGCCCCATGCACATTCGCATTCGCCAACTCCACCATCTTGCCCGAACCGATGGCAAGAGATTTCAATGCAAGCCAAGAAGTCGAGGCATAGGCCAGTGTAACCTTTCCGCCACTCGCAGCAGGAACCGTCACGTTGCCAATTCCTTGAAGATTCGAGAACGACTGCTCTGCCGTAGTAGATGCAAGCGTCATGTCGCCGTACACCTTGAGTGGTGCCGACCAGGAGAACCCCGCCGTAGCCGTCGATGTAAATGACTGCGCCTCGACCAGGTTCGCCCCGGAAACCGCATAACGCGGCGCATCGGACTCAATCGACACATTAACGACATATTTTGCACTGCCCGATGTCTGTATTGTCGCAGTCTCGCCCAGGCCGGCTGCGCTCGCGTCGAAAACCAGGTTTCGAAATTCACCAACGTTCCATCCGTTGGCATCGTTGTTCCACGCAGTGTCCGTCCACACGCCGTCACCTGTGTTCCATGTGGATGTGGACAAGTACGACAACCATCCGCCGTTATTCCATTTAGCATCAAGATAACTGTACACGGACATGCGTTCTTCCGCCGTCAACGCCCTCGTGAATATCAGCACTTCCGACAGTGCCCGCCCGCCATTTGCCATCCCGTTCCCCTGTTTGCGATCCATGGAAAGCTGATCGCTGCGGGCGGTAACGGCGCCGTCAACCTCAATCGTGATGATGTTCAGGGCATTGAACAGCGGCTTGGTCGTGTCAGTGTCAGCAACGGTTTCCGTGGCGCTGTTCAGATAGAAGGTCATGGATTCCGCTGTACCGTGAAACGACTGCGGTGCCCATTGCGTTGACCAGAGCGCATCCTTGTCGCCACGATGGAAGTCGTATCGCGTACTGTGGCCAAGCAGGGGAACATGATAATCCTTTCCTGATGGCGAGGCAACGAAAGAGCCGACGATGAACACCGTCCTTATTCCCGATATTTCGGTATAATTGAGGTCAATACCCGACGCGATTGCCCCCATGTCGTACGCCAGCACACCACAGACGTTTTGACATTTGCCGTACTTCTGGGTGCTGCCCGCCAGATAGGCACGGGCGTTGCCGTAAACCGGACTTCCAGACGTGGAACGGTTCTTCCATTCGGTCACGTCGCCGTCCTGACTGAACTCAAAACTGCTCGAACTTGCCGCGTCAAGCCACATTGCGGATTCGTTTAGCAACGCCTCCAGGTTGACCTCCGCCATGGCTGGCAGAATCATGTTAGCCGCTACTGTTAACATAGCGGCTAGATTACCGCACTCTGACTTGCAAGTTGTTTTCATGTTTTTCTTCCTCTACTCGCCACCTTCAAGCCCCGCACATAACTCACTAGCAAGGCCTGAAAAAGATGACATTATTTTAGCAAAAACATGCCGCTGCCGTAAACGACAAACACTTGCATAATACACAAGGTGGCTTGCCTAAAACACAAGACGGCAGCGGAAGGTTTTGGTATAATGTCCGCCATGAAAACCATCGCACTCTTTTCTGAGAACGCCCGGGAATACGGACGTCAGTTCCTGAAAGGCGTAGCCAACTACGCGCTCGGCCGCCATGACTGGCAACTACGGCTACTTTCGCCGAACGACATAGGCAACCGCCGCGCCTTCGCGGGAGTTGATGGCATTATCGCAAGGATCATCGGAGAGGAATACATCGCACAGCTCAAGGCTACGGGGCTTCCCGTCGTCGATGCAATCTGCGAACTGGACGATCCCGCACTGATCGGCGTCGACAACGACTGCACGGAGATCGGTAAGATGGCCGCCGACCATTTCATCCAGCGCGGCTTCAAGAGCTTCGCCTATTGCGGCTATCGTGGCACGCGCTATTCCGACGCCCGTCTTTCGGCCTACTCCGCAGCCCTTCGCCGCTCAGGTTTCTCCTGCGCGGAGTTCACGGCCCGCGAACCACCTACAAACGCCATCTTCTTCAACGAAGAGGCGAAGCCGCCCAAGAACAAGCTCCAATTGCGCAAATGGATCGCATCATTGCCTCCACGCACGGCGGTGTTCTGCGCCAACGACCTGAGGGCGTACCACGTGCTGTGCGCCGCACAGGAAATCGGCCGTGCGGTGCCGAATGACCTCGCGGTGCTTGGCGTGGACAACGACGAGCTTCTTTGTTCTTACGCCTCGGTCGCCATATCCAGCATTGATCCCAATGCGTTCGGCGTCGGTTACGCGGCGGCGCGGCTCATGGACGCGGCGCTGGCGCACCCGGAACGGCCAAAGGCGCGACCGATCTTCAAGGTGCGGCCGGGACGTCTTGTCGAACGAACTTCAACGGCAGTGTTTCCCTTGGATCCGCCATGGTTCGCCAAGGCACTTTCGTACATCGAGACGCACATGTCCAGCCCCATATCGACAGCCGACGCGGCACGCGCCGCCGGCGTGTCACAGACCTCGCTCCAGACCGCGTTCCACATCCAGTTCGGCATGAGCGCGGGGCAATACATCCGGGGCGTGAAGATGCGCGAGGCCGACCGCTTGCTCCACGACGGGACGCTCTCCGTCAAGGAAATCGCCGCCCGCACCGGCTTCGCCTCCCATCCGCATTTCAGCCGCACCTACCGCGCCCACTTCGGCCATCCGCCAACAAGGCAATTATGTCAGTAACTGGCCTCAAAGCCGATTGCCGTCACTGGGCAACGCCGAATTGGATGTCTACCCGGTCTCTTGCTAGATTCCTTTTCACCGTTCAATTTTGAAAAGACGGGTGTCTGGCGGGGCGAAGATCGTGCGGAACGAATCGGCGTCGCGTGCGATGGTTTCGCCTGAAAGAAAATCGACAACCTTGGCGGCCTTTGTGCGCAGATGAACCCTCTTCTCGCCTCCATCCTTCGTGTGGACGGCGAGGAACCCTTCCTTCGCAAATACGGTCGCGGGCTTGTCAAGATAGAGATGCACGCCCGCGTCGGAGGCGATCTTCGTGAGCGATTCCGGAGTGAAGAGCTTGTAGTCGTAGGCATAGGCGCTGCGCCAGCCGTCCATCTGTGTGGTATTGATACCCGGCGTCTTGAACGGAACGCCTGCCCACTCCTTCACACGAGCGGCATCGAGCGTCTTGCCGTCCGTAACGCCCGGCGCGTAGCACCAGAGCACCGTGCGACCGCCCGTACACACCTTCTCGCGCAGGAACTTCGCCCGCTCCGGCGTGATGAGAAGCGTGGAGTTGAGGCAGACGAGCTTGTAGCGGTTCATGTCCAACACGGGGAGGTCGTCGAATGAGTAGATGTCGTAGGGGGCGGCGATGCGAGCGAGCTTGTTGCGGAGGTGCTGACCGAACGCGCGTTCGAGCGGACACTTCTCGTTCACGTGGTAGAGCGATTCGGAGTCGCACACGATGAGTATCTCGGCGACGGACGGCGCGGGCTTGAGGGCGTCCTGCACCTTCTTGAGCGCGGCGATGCGTTCGCGCACCGTAGGGTTGCGGTAGAAGCCGCCCCACATGTCGAACCACCAGTAGCTGGCGTTGTGCGCCATCGCGAAGGCCGCTTCGCGCGTGTTGCCGGCGAGGTCGTCCTCCAGCGTCTTCCAGATGCCGCGTCCCCACCGGGTCTGGTCGTGCGGGCCGAAGTCTATCTCATGCAGGAAGCGCTTGCCGTAGCGGAGGGCCGTGCCATAGACGAGCTGGCTGCCGGAGCCGCCGCCGATCGCGCGGTCGGAGTAGTTGCCGGGCGCGATGAAGAAGTCGATGTCCGGCGAGGCGAAGACGCGCGTGTAGTCGAGGTGCGCGAAGGACGTCTGGTTGACGCAGCTCGTCAGGTAGTACCCGAAGAACACGCCGATCTCCTTCTCTTTGGGAATCGCCTTGCGCGCGGCGTTCGCGAAGAAGAGGATCGCGTTCGCGGTGATCGAGTTGTGGAACTTCCAGTAGGCGATCTTCTCCGGTTCCTTGGCTGGGTCGTACACAAGGTTCTCGAACGCGGCGCGGGAAAGCGACTGCGGCGTGGGGGGAGTTTCGCCGAGGGAGAGTTTCCACGCCTTGCACCAGCCCTTCCACCCCTTGGTCTTCGCATAGCTGGAGCGTCCGCGGTCGTATTCGTACCACTCGCTCGTGCCGCCGCCGGAGAGGATATAGCAGCCGATCCGGTCGCCCCACCGCTTCTCCGCGTAGGCGATGAAGTCGAGCATCCACTCCTTCGTGCGGTTGCGCCATTCGGGCATCACGCCGACGTGGGTGATGTCTGTGAAGGAGTCGAGCCAGAACTTGTGCGTGGCCCAGTAGGGCGTGTTGAGGTCGATCATCACCATGAAGCGCGCGTTCGGGCTCGCCTTCACGAGGTCCGCCGCCTGCGCGTCGAGCGCGGACCAGTCGTACTGCTTGAACCCCTTCCAGATAAGTGGGTATTCGCAGTAGGGGGCACCACCTCCGTTGATCGTGTTCGCCGCGAAGAAGCACCTGTTCGTGATGCCCATCGCGGCGAACTGCGCCGTGCGCTCAAACTCCTTGTTGAAGCTGCGGTACGTCACCCACAGCTGCTTCTGGCATTGTTCCTTGAAACCGACCGGCGCAGCCGTCCCGCCAAGAACGACCACAGGCGCAAGGACGGCTAACATCACTGCCTTCACTGCTTTTCCCATATCTGCCTAAGAGAAACCTACACCACGGATTTCTCGACGACGGAGAGGACGTTCATCGACTCGTCGTGCGCCTCAAGGAGGTAGATCCGGTAGGCGTTGCCGCCGGGCAAGACTTTGACGACAACGTGCGCGACATCGGGCACGAGGATGTTCTTCATGTACGCTTCGTTGATTTCCTTCGCCTTGCGCTTGGCCGGCATGAGGTTCGGGAGAATCGCCGGATCGGCGTACTTGCTGATCGTCCTGAGCGTCTTCGGCGCCAGCTGTCCCGGACACCACATGCACGCCACATACGCCTGCGCGCGCACGGCCTTGACGAACGCCTCGTCCATTGAGTCGGAGCAACCGTGGTGGTTCATCTTGCAGACGGTCACGGGCCCAACGCACTCACCGACGAGTCCTTCGTAGTTGACGTCGCCGCCGCCCTTGACCTTGAACCGCCGCCCGACGTCTCCACCCGCGTAGTAGCGGAACTTGCCGTACTGGATCACGAACGCCAGTGAAAGCGGGTTCTGCGGGATTCGCCCGTCTTTCGTGACGGCCACGTGTTCCGCGGCGTAATCGCGCACACCGTCCTTGCCGTCCCACAGCACGCCCTTCGCGCAGATGTTGCGGATGGAGAACACGTCCTTGTAGCGGGCGGGGTCGCGCTGGAGCGCGATCTGGTTGAGCGCGCCAACCTTGAACGGCTCGACGATCAGACCCTTCTTCTTCTGAGCCTCGATCCACGGCTCGAGCAGTTTCATGGAAGAATCCTGCTTCTTGTACTTGCCGTGCTCCGGGTACTCGTGGTCGAAGTAGTGCTTGACGTCGAACTCCTCTGCCACGCAGAGGAAGCCGTTGATCTTGCGTCCATCCGGCGTCGTGCGGTAGCGGAGCCCCTCGTAGGAGGAGGTAAACGTCGCGTGGCCGACGTGGTCCCAGTGCCAGTGCGAGAAGATAGCGTAGTCAATCGCCTTTTCAGGGTACACGCGGTGGATGTAGCGCGCCATCCACTCGCCACCGAGACGGTCGGGCGAGGGCAGCAGCGGAACCTGGCCACGATCGCGCGTACGGAAGAAGTCGCCCGTATCGTTCAGGATGGCCGTGCCGTCGGGGAGACGGTAGAACATGTTCTCGCCACAGCCCGTATAGACGAAATGGAGATCCATCTCGCCCGGCTTCCAGCCAGGATATGGCTTGCCGACTTCGTCGGAAGCACCGCGCGCAATGCCGGTTGCCGCAAGCGCGCCAAACGCGGTGGCGTTTTTGAGAAAATCGCGTCGATTCAGTATAAGCATGATTTATTCCTTTTTTATTCCTTTCTTACAATAACATCCTGCCACGGCTTGCCGCCGAAGCGGACGAGCGGCGGAACGGCGGCGGCGTGGGGACCGGGGCGGAGCGCGACCGCGAGCGGTCTGCCGTCACGCCATTCGCAATCGACCATCCATCCACCGCGCGCGCAAAGCCCTCGGAACGAGCCGTGCGAAGTCCATTTCTTCGGCAACGCTGGCAGTAGGTCAATGATGAAGTTGCCCTGTGCATCCGTCTCATGGCTCTGGAGCAACATCTCCGTAACCGCCGCCGTGTAGCCGAGGTCGGCATCGACCTCCTGCGTTTTCCCGATCAGCGCGCAGAGAGTGTCGGTAAGTCTGTTGCTGAAAAGGACGTCGAACGCGGCGAGCGCCTTGTCCCCTTCGCCGAGCCTCGCGCGGCAGCACGCGCGGTGAGCGATCGCCCAGGCGTGGGTTTTGTCGCCGCGCAGGTCGAGCGTGCGCGATGCCGCCTTGAACCATTCGGGCGTTGCACGGTTCATGATCGCACACGGAAAGAGTCCACACAGGTGCGAGATATGCCGGTGCCTGGGGTCGCCGATCTCGCCGTACTTCCTCTCCTCGCGGAACTCCTTGATCTGCCCCGACTCGCCGACAATCACGCCGTCGTACTTGCCGAGCTGCGTCTTGCAGCGCTTCACGACGGGATCGTCATCGCGGCCGAGCATCTTCGCGTAGCGGACGAGCGCGGCGTTGTTCGCCTCGATCATCTGCTGGTCGAACGCGCAGCCGACGGTATGGCAGTAAACACCATGCGTCTTGCGCATTTTTCTTGTGTGTATCTGCTCCGGCGATGCGGAGAACGTCGAGAGCCAGAGCCCGTTCGTCTCCGCGACGCACCGCGTAAGGAAGTCCGCCATGCCGTGCAGGGCGGGCCATACGCGGCGTTCGAGGACGATCGCGACGTCCGCCGCGTCCGTGAGGTTTCCCTCCGGCCAATCCCTGCGGTCGTAGAGGAGCTGCCGCGTCTGGAACGACGGTTCGGTGAGCTGGAGGCGCTCGACGTGTACGCCGCCGAACTCCGATGCGCCGAACCAACCGTTGCCGAGCGGGAGCGACGCCTTACGCCAACCTTCGGTGGACCATTCGGCGGGCGCAAGATAGCGAAACCGCCAACCGCTCGCGGGAGCCTCATTGGCCTCAAGCGCTCCGCATGCCGCTGCCACGGCAACTACCACGAACAGCTTTGACAGATTCACTTTGCTTGTCAGGTCTTTCTCCATGGGCAAACATTATACCAAACCCGCCACATTGGGACAACGGGCATCTTCTTGAAATTATGACTGCAGTTTGCGGAAGTAAACGGCAATTTTTGGACAACGCTTTCCGACAACGCTTTACGATATATATGGAAACACAGTGCCGATTTGTGGTATAATGGCGGGCGAGTGAAACTAGATGTCCCAGACACAATCGCGCATTCTTTCGCGAAGCGACCAGCGGATATGCACAAATACGCCGCTGGCATCGTCACTGTCATAGGCGGTTCCTCGCACTTCCCGCACGCGCCAGTGATCGCGGCGCTCGGTGCGCGCACTGGCGGCGCGGGGCTGGTTCGGCTCATAGTACCGGATGCGTCGCGCGCAGCCGCCGGCGCTCTCGTGCCAGAGGCGACGTTCGATGAGCTAACGCCAGACTTCACCACGCCGCGCACGGACGTAACCGCGATCGGCATGGGACTCGGCACCGATGCGGATAGCGAAACGCTCGTTGCCAAGGTTCTTTCCCGCAACGCCGGACGATTCGTAATCGACGCAAGCGCACTAGCGATCCTCGCCAAGTGGCAGACACTTCCACTCGTCGATGGACGCACCATCGTCATCACTCCACACGTCGGCGAGGCGGCGCGGTTACTCGACTGTACGTCGGATGAAATCCTTGGCGATAGGCTCGGCGCAGTACGTCGTCTCGTTGACCGCTACCACGCAACTGTCGTACTCAAGGGGCCGCACACGCTTGTCGCCGCGCCAGACCGTGCCGACGTGTTCGAATGCCACGCTGGAAATCCGTTCATGGCCCTCGGCGGCATGGGCGACCTCCTTTCAGGGGTACTCTCAGCCCGTTGGGCATACCTTTCAAAAAGCCGCCCCGATCCTGATGCCGCATACGAATCCGCCTGCACGGCCGTGTGGCTGCATGCGGCGGCAAGCGACATGATTGTAAACGCCGATCCACCCGGCGACCCGTCCATAACCAACACCGCCCGTGCCGTCGCCTCACTGCGCGTCACGCTTGAACAACAGGAGAACTGAAAATGACCATTGGATACGAAACGCTGGTAAAGCACCTAAGCGTGACCGGTTCCGCGCCGTTCGGACTTCTCTCGCGAGGCACACTGCAAACCGCCGGTCTCCTCAGCAACGAGTTCGGCACACGGCTCAAGTGTCTCTTCTCCCCTGAACACGGCTGGTTCGGCTTCGCCGCCGCAGGTGAAAAGACGAACGGGGAACTACACCCCTTCTGGAACATCCCCATCCATTCCCTGTACGGCGAAGTGCGCAAGCCGACTCCAGAGATGCTGTCGGGACTCGGCCGCATAGTAATCGACCTTCCGGACATCGGCGTAAGGTGCTACACCTACCTCGCCACGCTGAAGCTCATGCTGGAGGCGTGTGCGGAGGCCGGCATTGCCGTAACCGTGCTAGACCGTCCCATTCCACTCGGCGGCATTGTAGATGGCCCGATGCGCAACGTGGATTTCGCCTCCTTCGTCGCCCCGCTAAACGTGCCTTTCTGCCACGGGATGACTCCGGCCGAATGTGCGAAGTACATTGTCCGCGAGGAGCAACTGGACGTTGACCTAACCGTCATAAAAATGCGTGACTGGTCGCACGCCGACCGTACCCCGTGGTTCGATTTCATGCCCCCCTCGCCCGCGATACGCAGCTGGGACAGCGCAACGCTCTACCCCGCAACGGTGTTCACCGAGGCATATCCGGCCATCGACTGCGACCGCGACGGTTCTCTTGCGTTCCGTGTTGTGGGCGCGCCGTGGCTTGACATCGCAAATCTGCTTGACGACTTCATGGATCCCCTGCCAGCGTGTGGCATGGGAGTGCGTCCGATACGCTACCGTCCCACAGGCGGCAAGTACGCGGCGCAGACCATAAACGGACTTCTCCTCTCCGTCGAAAACCCGGACGCCTTCTACCCCGTCACGGCAGGAACGATCATCCTCGCCGCAATCATGCATCGCCACAAGGAGGAAATCACGGCAGATGCACGTCCCGAATGGCTTGACAAGCTAGTTGGCTCCACCGCACTTCGCGATGCCATCGCCGCGAAAAACATCAGCGACATATTCCAGTCATGGATTGACGCACAAGACACCTACCTCCCCGGCAAGATTGACTTGTATCAGTAAAACGCCTTTCAAGTGCAGGCGCTCACGCACATCCAGATTGGTAGCGGGGGCTGGATTTGAACCAACGACCTTCAGGTTATGAGCCTGACGAGCTACCAGGCTGCTCCACCCCGCAATCTGGTCGTTTCCAAATGGCGGGCCTGACAGGAGTCGAACCTACAACCCTCAGATTCGTAGTCTGATGCTCTATCCAGTTGAGCTACAGGCCCATTTCGGAAAACGGCAATTAGTATATCATTTCTTCCGATTCAACGCAAGGGGTAATCTGCAAAAATTTCACATCGCGGCGGCAAGGGCGTTTCCGAACGCGGAACAGGAGATTTCCGTCGCGCCTTCCATCTGGCGGGCGAAGTCGTAGGTGACGGTCTTTGCGGCGATTACCTTGTCCATCGCGGCGATGATTTTGTCTGCGGCCTCGGTCCAGCCCATGTACCTGAGCATCATCTCGCCGGAGAGGATAAGCGAGCCGGGGTTCACCTTGTCGAGGTTCGCGTACTTCGGCGCGGTGCCGTGCGTTGCCTCAAACACGGCAACACCCGTCTGGTAGTTGATGTTCGCGCCTGGCGCAATGCCGATGCCGCCCACCGTTGCGGCGAGCGCGTCCGAGACGTAGTCGCCGTTGAGGTTGAGCGTGGCGATCACGTCGTACTCAGCCGGGCGCGTGAGGATCTGCTGGAGGAATGCATCGCAGATGCAGTCCTTCACCGTGATCGTGCTGCCGGTCTTCGGATTCTTGAACTCGCACCACGGGCCTTTGTCAATCGGCGTTGCGCCGTAGTCGCGCTTCGCGAGGGCGTAGCCCCAGTCGCGAAACGCGCCTTCGGTGAACTTCTGGATGTTGCCCTTGTGGACGAGCGTCACGGACCTGCGGTCGTTCGCAATCGCGTAGTCGAGCGCCGCCTTGACTAGGCGCTCCGTGCCCTCCACGGACACGGGCTTGATGCCAATCGACGCCGTTTCGGGGAAGCGAATTTTCTTCACGCCCATTTCCTCGATCAGGAACTTCTTCACCTTCTCCACCTCGGGCGTGCCGTTCATCCACTCGATTCCGGCGTAGATGTCCTCGGTGTTCTCGCGGAAGATCACCATGTCGGTGAGCTCGGGGTGCTTCACTGGCGAGGGCACGCCCTTGAACCACCTGACGGGGCGTAGGCACACGTAGAGATCGAGCTGCTGGCGCATTGCCACGTTGATCGAGCGGATACCGCCGCCAACAGGAGTGGTGAGC
>Ga0310694_10004298_pt1 | contig 13786 bp, 7 predicted proteins | sample 174DNAGHGhighgp2_FD_203884 | JGI IMG/M metagenome (GOLD analysis project Ga0310694, IMG submission 203884) | Sheep rumen microbial communities from Palmerston North, Manawatu-Wanganui, New Zealand - 1742 DNA GHGhigh gp2 (v2) (version 2) | ecosystem: Host-associated > Mammals > Digestive system >... | reverse complement strand
GATGAGCCGTCCAAATATTTCCATCCCCTTGCGTTTCACGCCAATCAAGGATGTATCCAATCCATTTGGAGGCACCTGAATCTTCTTGATGCCTATGCCGACCTTGCGGAGCGCCGGCGCCACGTCGCACATGGCGCAGTAGCAGAACTCCACGACATTCTTGATCCCATGCGCCTTGCATGCCGCCGCAAAGTCCTCCGCCGCAAGATTGAAGTTGAGCCACGTGACGCCGACAGCATGGCGCGGCATCTTGGCGTACTCGCTGAAAACGGCATATGGGACTTCCTGTCGCGCCAATCGCGAAAGGATGTGCGGGCGCGCAAACATCGCCACGATCAAACCCACCGATTGCGACAACGCCGCGTCGAGCCGTGCGAAGTCGTATTTATCCTCCGTTTTCTTCGGCAGGCAGACCTGCGTGAAGAGATACCCCGCCTCCGTAAGCCTGTTGCGCAACGCCCCGGCAAGAACGGTCTGCGGATAGTTTTCGTCACCTTCCGGGCAGACGAAAACCACGCGCCCTATCCACTGCTTCACGTTGCGGTCCCGCACCACCGAACCGATGCGCGGACGGGAAACGACAAGCCCCTCATCGGCAATCTTCCGAAGTGCCGCCTTCGTCACGATCTGGCTCACGCCAAGCATGGCCGCAAGCTCCCTATACGACGGAATCACGTCATCTGGCCGGTAGAAACCTCCGACAATTCCCTGGCGAAGGCCGTCCGCAACCTGACTCACGAGCGAACGTGAATCGTTCTTGCTTACGTCAAATGGCAGCTCCTTTTTTATGGCACATCCCTTTTGAGGTGGAAAAAATGCCGCGTATTATACTCAATATACCCATTCGCGTCAATAGGGGGGCGCGGATAGCCACCCACAGGAATCCACCCCGCAAGACCCCTGTCAAACGACCCCTTGCGCGAGGACGCATGCTCGATTATGCGTTGGCGATGCCATTCATGGCTCAACAGATGCACGGATGGGGGCTTGACCGCTTTCGACCGATTCGATCCAACTGCGCACTTTCATCCCGCCGCCTTTCTCTCGGCGGATGACGGCCATTGCGCGTCCGCCGAAGAGTCGATGACCCGTTGTGTTGGAGAACGGCACATATTCGCAGGCGTCGCCGTTTCCAGCGCCAAGAATCCGCCCGGATCCCTCTATCGCGAACGCCACTGCATTCGTCGCACACGGCACGCGCACACCGGCGGCATCATACGCTTCTGCATGTACCCAGATAAGCTCGTCCTCATCCTTCCCCGACAACGGCTCTGCGGTAAGACGCAACGCGGCAACAGCACCGGCCGTGCGCAGCGTCTTTTCGCCAATCGTCCGCCCTTCCCTGTAGGCGACGGCTTTCAGTTCGCCCGGCTCGTACGGGATCTCCAGCCACATGAGACGATACCGGCAAAACGCCTTGAAATGGTCGTTTGTCATCGCGGGCGGCAGAGCGATGCGCTCCCCCTTCGTGCGCCGCCCCAGCGAACGACCGTTCAGGAACAGCTCCGCCGTATCGCCGTCCGTATAGACGACAACGGGCGTGTTTTGCCCTTCCCGCCCCGGAAACGTCCATGAATCCGGCGCAACATGAAGCGTATGCACGTCCTTTCGCCAATGGCTGCGGTAAAGCCAGTAGCGGTCTTTGGGCACGCCCGTCAGGTCAACGATCCCGAAGTATGACGAACGCGCCTCCTTGTCGTAGGGATAGGGTTCGCCAAGGTAGTCGATGCCCGTCCACACAAATTCCCCGCAGCAGTAAGCATCGCGCTCCATCCAGTCGAACACCTCGTCAACCGTATCAAGCGTACTCTGGAAGTCGCGGGAATCTACCTGTGCAGCAACGCCCGCGCCGCGCGGGAAGTCCTTCATGCCGCCAAGCGGGTTTTCGCAGTAGAAACCGACGGAGCTAACCGCAGAGGCAGATTCCGAGAAGATGATCGGCTTGTGCGGATACTTCTTTTTGGCCGGCACATATGAGCGGAAGTAGTTCCATCCCGTCAGGTCGAGCGGCTCGAAGATGCCAAGGTCGAGAACGCGCTGTTCGTTCATGTGCGGGCTGTTTCCAATGCCGACCGGGCGCGTGGCATCGAGCATCCGCACCTGTTCACAAAAGAATGCGTTGCGCTCCTTCGTCTGTCCCCAAGGTCCGCGGTCGAAGAGCGGATTGTCCGGCTTGCGGATCGGATGGTCCGGATCCCACTCCCAGATTTCATTGCCGATGGACCACACGATCACCGATGGATGGTTGCGGTCGCGCCTCACGAACGCCACAAGGTTCCGCGCCACGTACTCCTCCAAAGACTGGTCGTCGCGCCGTCCGCCGTAGGCATTCCACTTGTCGAAGCATTCATCCCATACGAGGATCCCCATTTCGTCACAGAGGTCAAGCAGCTCCGGCGAGGGCGGATTGTGGCTGGTGCGCAGAGCGTTCGCGCCCATCTCCTTCATGATCCGCAGCTGCCGCCGGGCCGCCGAACGGTTGAAGGCCATGCCCAGCAGCCCCAGATCGGAATGCAGGTTCACGCCCTTGAGCTGCACGCGCCGTCCGTTGAGGTGGAAACCGTTCGCCGCCCGGTCGTTCGGATCGTCCGCGACGGGGAACGCGATCTCGCGGATGCCGAAGCGCACCGTTTCGCGCGAGACGTGCGTTCCGTCAGCAAGCAACACTTCGGCGTCATAGAGCGCGGGGTTCTCCACATCCCACAGATCAGGCTTCTCGACCGCAAGGAACGCCACGCCGCGCACCGCCTTTTCGGTCGCCTCGGCAACGGTACTGCCTTCACGGACGATGCGCACGGCAACGCTTGCGTCCTTCCCAGCGCCTTCCGTCTCCCACGCCACCTTCACAAGCGCCCTGTCGCGCCCGACCTCCGGCGCCGTGACAAAGATGCCGTTACGCGCGAAGTGCGCCCTGTCGCGCACCCGCAGCATCACGCGCCGGTAGAGCCCCGCGCCGGGGTACCATCGCGCCGCCATGTGAAGCGTGGAGAGACGCACCGCAAGCGTGTTCCTCCCCGCGCGCACGAACGGCGTGGCATCCACGCGGAAACTCGCGTAGCCGTAGTCCCAGCCGCCCGCCTTCCGCCCGTTCACGTACACTTCCGGCGCCGCCATCGCGCCGTCGAAATCAAGAAACACGCATTGTCCGGCGTCGGCAGGGGAAATGTCAAACGCCAGCCTGTACCAGCCAACGCCCTTCCACGGCAGACGCCCCGTCATGCCGGACGGCTCATCTTTCAGGAACGGTCCGCCGATCGCCCAGTCGTGCGGTACGCGAACGCGCTCCCACTGCGAATCGTCAAGCGCCTCGTCCGACCAGTCCGCATTACGCGAAGCGTCCTTGGCAAAACGCCATCCTTCCGCAAGCGGCACATCGCATTCGCCATGCGCTGCGCACATGGCAAAAATCGCCAATGATGCAAGTATAACCCTATTGGTACGGATGGGAGAAACGAGATTGATTTTCATTGTCTGGAAAGCTGGAAGAGCCAAATGCTATAGGGGGTGAGGACGGACGGCGCATTCACTTCATCCCAGTCGCGGGATTCGTCCGTAACGCGAACGGACTTGACCTTGCGCCCGCCGAAATCGGAGATGAAAGGCAGCGCCTTGCCGGTTGGGTTGACGACCATCATGGCGGCGGCACCGTCAGAACCTACCGCCGCAAGTGCGGCAATTTCCCTGTTTGAACAGGAAACCGACGCTTCCGTCCCGAGCGCGTAAAGATCGCCGAACGCCCTGAACCCATAGTACGCCTTGCGCGGCGCCCATTTCGCCGGATCGAAGAGCGGGCTGTAAATGCCGGGTGCGCAACGTGCATCATAGACCGCAGCAAGGTCGATCGGGAAACCTTGAAGCCGCACGATCGTGTCGGCGAGGAGCGCGGCCTGCTGCGCCGTGCCGACGCCATGCGCCGAAAGCCATTCCGTAAGGTGTATTGGGACGTTCTTCAGCCCCGCCTTGTCAAGCTCGCGCCGCGCATGGTTCGCCTGCTTCTCGATATGCCGCCACGGGCCGTAGCAGTGGAACGAGAAGAAGTCGGGCGGACAGTTGTGCTCCTTGATATAGGCCATGAACTCGTTGAAGCAGCGCATGTGATGCGCGGCGCGCTCCGGCTTCCAGTTTGAACACAGCGCCGAAAATCCGCAGCTGCCGTACGCGCCAAACTGCAGATGCGGGAATTTCGCCTTCAGGTATTTCTGCGCCGTTCCATACAGGTCGAGATACTGCTTGAACGTTCCGCGCCACATGGCGTTCGACTCCGGCGGTTCCTCGCCGTCCGGCTCGTTCCATATCTCCCAGTAGTCGATCTTCCACTTGAAGCCGTTCGCCCATCCTTCCGTGTAATGGCGCACGACACCCTCGCATATCTTCGCCCACTTGAGGTTGTCCTTCGGCGGGAATATCTTGCGCGGCCCGAGCGCGACGACATAGTTCTCGATTGAAACACCCAGGCGGAAGTATGGCGCGATGCCGTTTGTGACGAGCGCGTGGAGCAGATCGTCGGTAAACGCGAAAGAGTAGGAGGCGGGATTTTCCGGATTGGCGTCAAAGTCCTTGAAGAGATTCGGTATGTCAACGTATATGTCCTGCCCCGACACAGCGCCGCCGACGTCATGCAGCCGGGAATACGGAACATGCGCATCTTTGAGGCACTGGAAGAGCTTGTAGTTCCGGCCAAAGAACGGAGGCTGTCCAACGCCGTGCACCGGCTTGATCTCTCGTACAGTCCGCGAGAAATCCGCCGAGACTGCGACCCTCGGAACGCGGCGCGAAAACCTACCCCATTCTTCCGCGCCGCCCTCGCCGGCGCGGATCAGGGCATGAAGCGGAGCTTCCGGCGTCCACGACTCGCCCGGCGCGATGACGAGTCTGCCGCCGTGCGCCGGACGGACGGGCGTGAAGAGAACGTCGGGGTGCGCGCCTCCGCTCTTGTCCTTCCAGAAGTCGATTGTCTCGATGAACGGCGAATCCGTGAGCACTCCGAGATGGCGGCCTCTGTCGCGTTCCAGCCACGCCGCCGCGCAATGCGTCAGCGCCATCAGCGACGGCCCCGGCCGTTTCGCCGACTCCACCACGTTCGTGAACGGCGCATACGGCAGGAGCAGGACTGCATTGACCGCAAGCGGAGATTTGCCCGCATTGGCCACACGCTTGACTTCTGCGATGAAGTTGCGGCTTTTCGGCGCGACGCCAATCTCAAGGTCGAGCATGGCAACGCCCGCGTCGCACTTTAGCGAGAGAATTCCGCGCCCATCAACGACGCGCCAGTCAACGCCGGAAACGTTCTTCACCCCGTGCGACGAGATTTCGTATCCGCTGCGGCTCTTCGGATTGAGTGCGCCCTGCGTCTGGATCATGGCGGAGAACCTTCCGTAATCCTTGTCGGCGAACGCGATCTTCTCGATCGGGAACCTTCCGCCGATGCGTCCACGAAGCTCAAGCCCCGCAGCATTCTTCACGCAGTACGCACCGTTCGAGAAGGTGAACGCAGGAGGACGCGCAAACGCGTTTGTCGCTGGATCGTAAACGGCAGCCAGGGCGGACTGTGCGGACGCAATGAGGTGCGTCCCTCCCGGCACGGCGCCGCCACGCAACGCAGCTTTCTGCACCTTTGCAAGCGCCGCCGTCAATTCGCGGTATTCCGTTCCGTCTTCGCGCACAAGCCCATAGTTCGTGTCTTCGGGAAACCTGCGGCTTATTCCCTTCTCCGGCATGTCAACCCACATGAAGTAGTCGTATCCAATGACGCACGGAATGGACAGAACGGTCTCGGCATACAGTCTGGACGCCCATGCGCGTTCAATCTGCGTGTCGAAGCGCTGTCCCGCGCCGTTCCTGCACTGAAGCCCCGAATCAAATGCCGGGAAGCTCCACTCCGTCAGCATCACCGGCCGTCCAGCAAGCGCACTGACTTTCGCCATGGCTTCGCCGATCGGCAGGAAACGGTCGCGGTACCAGAACCACACCTCGCCTTTCTCCAGATCCGTCCGCGAATAGGCGTTCAGTGTTACGACGTCGCAATGCCGCCCCGCCATCCGCCAGACCACATCGGGAACGATCGCCCCGGCGAAACGGCAACCGAGGACAAGATGATTGGGATCGTGTTTGCGAATTGCCGCCGCCGTCACGGAGAAATACCGTTCCGCAACAATTCCGACGAACTCCTCCTTTACGGAGACAGGAATGTCGTCGCCGATTTTAAGGCCGCGCCTTGCCAGAAGTCTCTCTACCGCCATTCGCGCCGTGTCGCCCTGCGGCTTCGCGCATGCGGCGTCGAAAAGTCCCCACGGACGCGTTGCGCCGCGATTGCGCCCTTCCCAGGCAAGTTCGTTGTCGATGAAGTAGCCCAACACTTCCGGGTCATCGCGGTTTGCGGCGCAAGCCTTAGCCGCAGCGCGTTCGCATCGCTCCGCGAAGTCTGGATTGAATACGTTCGGGAACGCCGTTCCTGGGGTGTGGAAGTTCCTGACGAGATAATGCTCGTGATCCTTCTCGTCATCGGACGTTGCGGAATCTCCAAGAGCGAAGAATACGGTGCGTCCGAGCCCAAAGCCCTTCAGATCCGCATTATCGCATCCCGCGCCGAGCGCATTGAAGCCCCAGCCGCGAAGCCGTTCGACCGTATTGCTCGCCCAGGCTGCACGCGTGACGAACTTCTTGATGTTCGCCTCGCGATAGTGCATGCGGTTGTTCTCCGCCTCGCATCGGAATCCGTTGAACTTCACATGATCCACGCCAAGCCAGATGGTAGGCTTTCCGGACGGGTCGATGAGACGCCACGCGCCGTCTGCGCCGTTCTCGACGCGATAGAATCCGGCGTCGGCAATGCAACTGTAGTCAGTGACGACAATCTCGCCCCTGCGCTCCAGCTCGGCGAGGGCGTCGAGGTGCCGCCGGAAACTCTCCCTGTCGGAGAACGAGCACCAACCGCCGTGATCAGCCTGCGAGACGCCATGATGGAGCAAGTCGGCGCGTTCCACTCCCTTTTGGCGAAGTTCCTTCACCACAGCAGCCGCGCGCTCGCAGTTGTTGGAACCGAAATTGTAGCGCGGCACTTCAGCCTGCCGCAATCCAAGTTCGCGGCAGATTCGCGCCGTGGTCTCGTTCTGCTTCCCGAAGGGCGCAACCATGAAGCGCGGCGCAACACCCGTCTCGAACGCTATCTTGTCCGCCGAATCGCGTATTTCGCGGCGAACCGTCTCCTCCTGACCCTTTTCAAGCAGCGCGACGAGATTCTGGTGCGACTTTGTGTGCGTTGCAATTTTGTGTCCGCGACGGACAAGTTCGCGCACGTCGTCCCAGACGAGGTGCATGTCGTTCTTGCCGACCCAGTCTGTGACAATGCAGAAGGTGCCACGCCAGCCGCGCTCCTCCAGCATGGGCGCGGCGACGAGCAGGTGGTCCTTGAGCGAATCGTCAAATGTCAGCGCCACGCGGAGCGGAGCGGCGCTGGCGGTGAATGCCGCCAGCATCAACGCTGCAGCGCCAACCAATGCGGCGGGTGTACGCTCCATATCCATAGCCTACTGCACAGATAAGATGAAGCCCCTCTCCGGCTTCTTGTAGCGGATGATCACGATGCCGTGTCCGCCAGATTCGGGATTGCGGGTGTACCTATAGCCACCCGAACCGCCGCCGCCACCGCGGGAATCGCCGCTGGTGTAACCAGTCGTCTTTTCGGTTGATCCGCCCGCGCCGCCGCCGCCGCCGACAAGAAGGATTTCAATCTCGCCGGGAACTGTCACCGTCAGCGTTGCGTCCTTCGTCGCGGTGATGATCGTGGTGGTTGGCGTTACGACCGTCGTCGTGTTCGCGTCGCCTACGACCATCGTGGCGTCTGCGTTCATGGCATAGAGCGATGCGACTGCGGCAAGCATGCCCGCAACGCGGAAGCATGGTTTCGACCGTTTGGCCGACTTTCCAGTGTTCATCGTTTTAGCCCTTTCATTGCGTTTAAATTGCGCCCATTATACCAAATGCGGCAACCTAAAATATTCCATTTGCAAAATATCATATTATCCACAAGCAAACTATGCTATAATCAGGCGCAATGAAAACCCTGCTATATTTCCATCCGGTCAGAAGCACCAGCTGGAGACCGATTGTGGATGGCGTTAAGGACATCGCGCAAAAGGCCGGTTGGCACGTTCAGGAGGTCAACGTCCCTCCTACGCACCATAATCTGGACGAACTGTGCCAATTCTGGAATCCCGTGGGAGTGATCATCGATGCCGGCGCCGGCTTCGGCGGCATTTCGTCGGCAAACCTGAAATCACGCCCCACCGTCCTGATTGACCCCGATCCTACACTTCTGCCTTCCGGCGCGTTTACCGTTCGCCATGACTCCGTCGCTACCGCCACGCTTGCGGCAAGGGAGCTCCTCTCCACCGGCTTCACCCATTTCGCCTATGTTCCATATCCCAAGGAGCGTTTCTGGAGCATAGAACGCGAAACAGCCTTCGCGAAGTCCATTGAGATCAACGGCGGGACATGCAAGGTGTTCCGGACGCGCAGCGCATCCAACGCCGATTCTCCCGACTATCTCCGCCGCCTGCGCGAATTCATCGCCATACTTCCTCGCCCATGCGGGATCTTTGCCGCAAACGACCACACCGCCGCCAGTGTGCTGACTACTGCCCGTCTGCTTGAACTTTCCGTTCCGGACGACATCACCGTCATCGGCGTTGACAACTACGTGAACATCTGCGAAGACACAGTTCCCGCGCTGTCATCCATCGAACCCGACTACTACCAAGCAGGAACAACTGCTGCAATGCTGATGATGGAGATATTGCAGACAAGGAATCGGCTCAAGGTAGTTCGCAAACGCTCGTTCGGACCGGTCCGCATCGTCAGACGCGCATCAACGCGCATCCTAAAGAACCACGATGCCGACGTAAAAGCCGCCCTGGAACTCATCCAGAAGGAATCCTGCACCAGACTTACGGCGGCGCGCGTGACGGAGTTGTTTGCCTGTTCGCGGGTATATGCCGAAATGCGTTTCAGGAAAGCCACTGGACAGTCGATCCTGGAAGCGATACAGTCCGTACGTCTCGAACGCGCGAAGGAGCTGCTGCGCAACCCCGACCAGCAAATCAAGGCGATAGCCGATTTCTGCGGGTTCAAGAGCCCAACCGCGCTATGCAAGTTTTTCCTGAAGAAAACGGGCGTGACGATGTCCGCCTGGCGTGCGGCGCAATGCAGTTCGTGACAATTCCATGACAACATGATTCATGGCGCCTTGGCATATGTGATATAATACGCATCCTTCAATTTGAAAGGTAGGTAGAGGGAAATGAGTCTTTCAGTAGGTATCGTCGGGCTTCCGAACGTCGGAAAGAGCACGCTGTTCAACGCGCTCACCAAGAAACAGCAGGCGGCGGCGGAGAACTATCCGTTCTGCACCATCGAGCCGAACTCCGCCATCGTGGAGGTGCAGGATGGGCGGCTGGAGGAGCTGGCGAAGATCGTCAACCCCGCGCAGATCATCCGCGCGACTGTCGAGTTCACCGATATCGCCGGGCTCGTAAAGGGCGCGTCCAAGGGCGAGGGCCTCGGAAACAAGTTCCTCGCGAACATCCGCGAATGCGATGCGATCCTGCACGTTGTGCGCTGCTTCGAGAACGACGACATCATCCACGTGCAGGAGGGCGGGAACAAGTCCGCCCCAATCGCGCCGGTCGATGATGCCGAAGTTATCGAGACGGAACTGATCCTCGCCGACATGGAGCAGCTGCGCAAGCGCTACGAGCGCATCAGGAAGGAGGCGCAGGCCAAGCCTCCGCTGCGGCCGGAAGCCGATGCATGCGCCGCGCTGCTGAAGCATCTGGAGGACGGCAACCCCGTGCGCAGTTTCCCTCGCGCCGACGGCGACCCGATCCTGCCCGTACTGAAAGACCTGCACTTCCTCACCGACAAGAAAGTCATCTACTGCGCCAACGTCTCGGACGACAACGTGACCGGCGACGGCAACCCGCATGTCGCCGCACTCAAGGAGTACGCCGAGAAGCAAGGCAGCGAAATGGTCGTGGTGTGCGCACAGATGGAGGCTGACCTCGCTGGACTGTCGGACGACGAGGCGAAAGAGTTCCTCTCCAGCTATGGGCTGGAGGAGTCGTCGCTCGACCGCACAATCAAGCTCGCCTACCGCACGCTCGGCCTCGCCTCGTACTTTACCGCCGGGCCGAAGGAGGCGCGAGCCTGGACGTTCCGGCGCGGATGGAAGGCCCCGCAATGCGCGGGCGTGATCCACACCGACTTCGAGAAAGGCTTCATCCGCGCCGAGGTGATCTCCTACGACGACTACGTGAAGAACGGCGGCGTAGCGGGGGCTCGCTCTGCCGGTGCGCTACGTCCCGAAGGCAAGGATTACGAGATGCAGGACGGTGACGTAGTCGAGTTCCTGTTCAGCAAGTAGATAGCCCGAAGAGCGGCTTTCCGCGCACGGCTCACTCCCACTCAATGGTGGCGGGGGGCTTGGACGAGATGTCGTACACCACCCGGTTGATGCCGCGGACTTCGTTGATGATGCGGTTCGACATGCGCGCGAGCGTGTCGTAGGGAAGGCGCGTCCAGTCCGCCGTCATCGCATCTACGGAGTTGACGGAACGGATTGCGCACGTGTATTCGTATGTGCGCTGATCGCCCATAACCCCCACCGATCGACACGGCAACAGCACGGCGAACGTCTGCCAGATTGTCTTGTAGTCAGGCAGTTTGCGCACCTCTTCCTGCACACGCAGATCCGCGAGCTGGAGAAGCTTCACCTTCTCCGCCGTTACCTCGCCGAGTATTCTCACGCCAAGGCCGGGCCCCGGAAATGGCTGACGGTCGAGCAGTTCGTCGGCCATGCCCATCACGCGCCCGACGGCGCGAACCTCGTCCTTGAAGAGCTCCCGCAGCGGTTCCACCAACTCAAACTTCAGGTCGTCCGGCAGTCCGCCGACGTTGTGGTGGCTCTTGATCGTCTGCGATGGCCCCTTGCGCGGCGAACGGCTTTCGATGACATCTGGATAGATGGTGCCCTGCGCGAGATAGCGGCAGTGCCTGTAGCGGCGCGCCTCCTCGGCGAACACGTCGATGAAGAGCCTGCCGATTGTCTTGCGCTTCGCCTCCGGTTCGTCCACGCCTTTCAGGGCCGCGTAGAAGCGGTCTGCGGCGCGGGCGATCGTGAGATCGAGCCCGATGTTCTTCCTGAACATCTCCTCCACCTGCTCCGGCTCGCGGTAGCGGCCAAGCCCGTTATCCACATATATGCAGTGGAGCCGCTTGCCGATGGCCTTGTTGAGCAGCACCGCCACCACAGACGAATCGACGCCGCCCGAAAGCCCCAGCACAACCTCATCCTCCCCGATCTGCGTCCGAAGGCGCTCGACGGTTGCCGCCACCCAGTCGCCGAGATTCCAGCTCTTCGTGCAGCCGCACACGCGGAAGACGTAGTTTGCGATGATGTCCGTGCCGAACTGCGTATGGACCACCTCAGGATGGAACTGCAACGCATAGAAGCGCTTGGCGTTGTCGTACATCGCCGCGAACGGACATGTCGCCGACACTGCACCGCGCTCGAAGCTTGCCGGTATCGCCTCCACCCTGTCGCCATGGCTCATCCATACGGTTATGGTGGAAGGGATGCCCTCGAAGAGCGGATTGCCTGGCATTATCTCGATGGGCATCTTGCCGTATTCGCGTTCCGTGCCCGGCACAACCTTGCCGCCAAGCCTCTGACTCATGAGCTGCATGCCGTAGCATATGCCGAGAACCGGAAGCCCCATTCCGAATATCGCCGGATCGACCGTTGGCGCACCATCCTCGAACACGCTGTTTGGTCCGCCCGAAAGGATCACGCCTTTCGGGAGATTTGCGCGCAGCTGCTCCGCAGTGGTCTCGCAGCTGACGATCTCGGAATACACGCCCATCTCGCGAATGCGCCGCGCGATCAGCTGCGTGTACTGCGAACCGTAGTCCAGCACCGCGATCCATTCCCTGCCGTTCTCTGGAATCTGCCTGTCCATTACACTTTGCCTCCGATGCCAAGCCTGTTAAGCCGATAGTTCATCATTCGCGGGCTCACCCCAAGCTGACGCCCGGCGGCGCTGCGGTTGCCGTTGTGCCTGCGGATGGTCTCTTCGAGCACTCTCCGTTCGTAGGCATCGAGCTTCGCGGCGAGGGTTTCGCTCTCTCCACCCTCCGGATCGAACGGCGACTCCGCATATTCCTCCGCCTGAAGCTGCGGCGGCAGATTGTAGCCGTGGATCGTATCGTCCGTTGCGGTGAGCACGGCGCGCTCGATGCAGTTCTCCAGCTCGCGCACGTTGCCCGGCCACTTCCACGCAAGAAGCATGTTTACGGCAGGCTCTGAAAGCTTCGTGACCTTCTTGCCGTACTTCAGGCTCATCCTTCCCATGAAATGCTCCGCCAAAAGCAGCACGTCGCCCGTGCGCGACGCAAGGTCCGGCATGGCGATCGGGAATACGGACAGCCGGTAGTAGAGGTCTTCACGGAATCTGCCCTCGGCCATCATCTGCTCGAGGTTTCGGCTCGTCGCCGCGATGAAGCGCACATCCGAACGTATCTCGTCGTTCGATCCGATGCGCGAGAACGTGCGGCTCTGCAGGAAGCGCAGCAGCTTCACCTGCAGCGGAACGGAAAGGTCGCCGATCTCGTCAAGGAACAGAGTGCCGCCGTTCGCGGCCTCGGCGCGTCCGATGCGCCGTTCGCGGGCATCGGTGAACGCGCCCTTCTCGTGACCGAACAGCTCCGACTCTATCAGCGCCTCGGGAAGCGCCGCGCAGTTGAGCGTGATGAACGGCTTGTCCTTGCGCGACGAAAGCTTCTGTATCGCACAGGCGACAAGCTCCTTGCCGGTACCGCTCGCGCCCCGAATGAGCACCGTCGCATCGGACGGCGAAACCTGCCGAATCTGTTCATAGACCGCGCGCATCTCCCGGCAGTTGCCGATCATGTCACCAGGCGTATCGGTGAGCATGTCGCGGAGTTCGCGGTTTTCGTTTTCGAGCTTCTCGCGTTCCTCGCGATCCTTGAGGCAGACTCCAGCGGCGTCTGCGGTGATGTTTGCGATGATCTGAAGCAGCGCGACATCACGGTTGAACGCCTCCGTCGAGCCTTCCGGCGGATTCGCGCGGTCGATGGAGAGTGTGCCTATCACCTGGCCGAGATGCACGAGCGGCACGCAGATGAACGCGATGGGCGCAGAATCGCGGCGCGCACCCGTGCGGTTGAGGAATCGGCGATCCTTGTGGATGTCCGGCACCACCTCCGCGCGTCCAGTCTTCGCCACCGTGCCGGTGATACCCTCTCCCAGATGGTAGTGTCCGTGGGCCTTCTCCCTCTCGCCAAGCCCCCGCGATGCCTCAATCGACACCTCATCGCCTTCAAGCAGCGTAAATGTGCCGCGAAGCATCCCCATGCGCTCTTCAAGGATATTGAGCACTTTCTCCAAAATATCACGCACATTCCGCTCGCAGACGAGAACGGAACTGATCTCCTGCAATACATCAATCTCTGGCGACAGTTTCGCTTTCATGGGGTGAGTATTTTATCAAATCCCGCCCCAAGGGTCAATGGAGACCCTTCCAGATGTCGCGTGGATTTCAAAACCGGAAAACTTGTGGATTTCAAAACCGGAATGGTTTTGTACCATTCCGGCTTCGTTCTCAGGTCTTTCTCACCTTCGGATTGTTGCTGAAAAGGATGGTCGGACGCACCCCTTGCTCCGGCTTGTTGAGCACGATGGACAACGTGTCGTCCATGTGCCGGCACAGCC
>Ga0310694_10004297_pt1 | contig 13791 bp, 11 predicted proteins | sample 174DNAGHGhighgp2_FD_203884 | JGI IMG/M metagenome (GOLD analysis project Ga0310694, IMG submission 203884) | Sheep rumen microbial communities from Palmerston North, Manawatu-Wanganui, New Zealand - 1742 DNA GHGhigh gp2 (v2) (version 2) | ecosystem: Host-associated > Mammals > Digestive system... | reverse complement strand
CTGTTTACTCGCATCTTGGGCGAATCCCCGTACAAGAGCCCGACCGACATGGGCGTGAACATGGCTGGCAACTGCATCGTTGACGACGATGCTGTATGTGCCGCAGCCAAGCAAGAAATCATTCGCCGCTATTACAACACGCTTTGTGATGTGCGCAAGGGAAACGCCGACAAGGACCAGATTTACAAGCAGGAACTGATTATGGAGCAGGCGCAGATTAGCACTGCCGACCGCCCTGTGATTGCTGCCGCGAACCAAAAGGCTGAACTGACGGGCGGCCCTGCCATTGCAATCGAATTGAATGATGGCGCCATCATTTCGGCAAAGACGTCGTCGCTCTTGGGGGCATGCTCCGCCATGCTGCTGGATGCGCTCAAGCACTTGGCTGGAATTCCCGACGAAGTTCGCCTGCTTTCGCCCATGGTGATTGAACCGATTCAGAACCTGAAAACGAAACAGCTCGGCCACAAAAATCCGCGCCTGCACATGGACGAGGCTTTGGTTGCGCTCTCTGTTTGCGCACTGACCGATTACAACGCAAAGATTGCGCTTGAAAAGCTGCCAGAACTTCGCCATTGCGAAGTGCATGCCAGTGTGATTCTTTCGCAGGTCGACGTGGGCGTGTTCCGCAGGTTGGGCGTGAACTTGACGACGGAACCGAATTATCAGTCCGGCAACCTCTATCACGGGTAAAAACGCAGACTAATCTGCGCAATACAGCGTTGCTCGTCCCCTCACGTACGTTTTAGTACGCTACGGGGACTCGCGCCTTGTCTTGCTTGATTATTCAGCGTTTTTGATGAATTGATTTGCTAATCCAACTTTTTACAAACGCAGACTAATTTGTGCTATTGTAAAAAAGGTCGCGATTTCTCGCGACCTTTTAGCTTGTATGCAATTACTTTGCTTACGCGGAAGAATTACTTCTTCTTGGAAGCCTTCTTGTTAGAAGACTTCGGCGGATGAGCCGCAATTTTCTTCACGCTCTTGTCTTCGGCCTTGGCGAGTTCAGCTTCTTCGGCTTCGAAAATGGCCTGAGCTTGCTTCAGGGCTTCGGTCGGATTGATTTCAATAGCTTCTGAGGCTTCGTCCACGAGTTCGGCGAAGTCGTCGTACCAGTCGGCAAAGATTTCCACTTCGAGGTGGTCGACACCCGGCACCGTGAGTCGCACGCCGCAGGCTTCGCCAACGCGGTCGAGGTACTTGGCCATTTGCGGCTTGAGGAGCGTGAGGTCGAGACCATCCAGGTCTTCGGGTTCGAACCAGACGCCGTCTACATCGGCGTCGTCATCTTCCTTGACCTTCTTGTTTGACTTCTTGCTTTCGCACTTGCCGCACTTGCACTGTCCGTCGCAGCAGTCGTCGTTGCCGTAGAGAGCCATGTATTCTTCGTCGTCCATGCCACTGTCGTAGTAGAACTCGTCTTCTTCAAGGTAAAGCGTCTCGACGAAAACGCCCTTGGCGCCAAGAATCTTGGCCGCAGCGATAAATTCCTTGAGCTCACCGCCGAAGTAACGGGTGGTTTCGGCTTCTTCGTTCAAGGTTTGTACGGGAATAGGAGCGAGTTTCTGCTTCTTGAGGTAGTCGCAGACAATGTCGCTAATGGATTTGTTGTTCTTGGCCATTGTATTCTCCTGTTAAAGTCTGTTGCCGCGCCGCGGCGTTCTTTCGTCTAAATGTGGTACTTCTTCAAACTTGTGGCTTTTTCGTCGATAAGCTTCATGATGCGGGCCACGGCTTCGTCACCGCGGGCGGTATCCTTGACGCTGGTCATCGGCTGGAACAGCGGGCTGTTGAACATGGTTCCCAGAGGAATCGGGTTCTTGCGGCAGAAGGTTGCTTCCACGTAGTCGCGGGCGGCGTCCTGCAGGTCGTCGCACTTCTGGAATTCGCCAGCCAGGTAAGCCTTGTAGAGGTCCACAAAAATCTTGGCCGCTTCGGGGATGTTCGCGGTTGCGCTCACGAGGCCCGTGCCGCCCATTTCGAGCATGTCGATGAAGAATCCGTCTTCGCCGCTGAGCACGGCAAAGTCGTTGTTCTTTGTTTCGTTGATGACGCGCTTCGTGTCTTCGTGGAATTTTTCACCGATGCGGAAATCGACTGCCTGCTTGAGTCCGATGATGTTCTTGTCTTCGGACAGGGCAATCAGCGTGTCGGGGTGCACGTAGCTAGCGGTGCGGCCCGGAACGTTATAGATGATAATCTTCGCGCCCGTTTCGGAGCTCAAGGTCTTGAAATGCTTTTCGATGCCTTCTTGCGAGGGGTTGTTGTAGTAACCCGTGACGCAGAGGACTGGAACTTCTGCAATCTTCAGGACTTCTTCAATCATCTCGACCGATTCGCGGGTGCAGTTGCTGCCGGCACCGGCAATCACGGGCACGCGACCGCCCACGTAGTCGAGCGTAAACTTGATGATGTCGAGGTGTTGCTTGTGCGTGACGGTCGCACTCTGACCCGTGGTACCTACGGGAAGAATGCCGGAAACGCCAGAGGCGATAAGGTCGTCAATCATCTTTTCCATCTTCTTGTAGTCGATGGAATTGCGAAGGTTCTTGGGGTCGTCGTTCTTGAGCGGGGTGAACAACGCGGGGAAAACACCGGTAAGTTGAGAAGCGTTAGTAATCTGCATAGTGCTTACAATGTAGTAATTTTGAAAGTCCCCAAAGGCTCTTTTTTCTATATTTTACGATGGAATTTAGAAGATTACATGTGGAGTCTTTCGTGAAAAAAAAGTTGTTTGGTTTTTTAGCAGGGATTGCTTCGATTGTTTCGGTCTTACTGTGCGCCGTCTTGACATCGTGTTTTTTTGAATCTGATGACAATGGGCTCGAAAAATGGCTCTCGGATCGGGGATTGCCCAACAGCTACAAGGTGCAGACCCTTAGCATCGGCAACCTGAAGCCCATGTCTGTCGAAACGCACCTGAGTACGTTCCCGAAATCTGCCGATGTCTATGCGATTCTGGGACATGCTTCGAACTTGACTCATGACCTGGTGCTCGATGTCGGCTTCTTGCCGGATTCGAGTTTTATGAAGAGCCTGAACAAGTCTGATACTTCGGGCGCGTTCCTTGCCATGTTCTGGCTGCGCCCCTTTTATAAGGCGAAACAGTTCCCGAAGGATTCCGTGCCCAAAGGCGAAGAAATCGATGTGAACGTGAGCTGGAAACTGGAACTGGGAAAGGACGAAGATTTCCTGGATAGCATCGCCGACATTACCGACAGCACTTGGTACAAGAGTCTCTTGGACTGGGAAGCGGATGGTTCCGAGGACGTGACGCTCAAGATGAGGGTGCCCAAGGGCGATACGGCTCTTCGTATGGAGCTTCCGTCGGCCCTGGTGGAATCCTTGAAAAAGGTGAAGGGGGCCGCCCATTTGCAGCTGCGCCTTTCGGCCCCCAAGGCGGGCCGCACCTACAGGTTCTACGGCGACGAGACGAACTATCCGCCGATTCTAGCCCTTTATGCGGATTCGGTGAATGCGGTTTCGCCGAACCCGGCCCGCATGGCGAATGTCATCAGCAGCGAAGAGGATTGCGAGGAGTGTCCCGTTTTGCACGGCGGCGTTTACGATTCGATCGTGGTGGAGCTCCCGCCTGAACCGATTTTGGAAGCTCTGTCTGATTTTTATGGTGACGAGTTCCCCTATACCGAAGGCGACAAGGTTGATGTCCGCCAGACGGTGATTCACGCTGAACTCACGATGGCTCGTGACGATTCCAAGGGACAAAATGAACTTGGACTGCCTATTCAGGTAGTCGTCGGATCTTACGTGGATAGTGCCGATATGGTTATCCGTCGAATGGAATCTTACCGAGTGAACAACGAGGTCGTCTTGGACGAAGGTCACCAGAATCTGGTGTTCCACGATGGAGACTCTCTTACGGTTCAGCTGACAAATGGCGTGCGTGACTTTGTAAACAAGGCGGGCGATGGCCGTTCAATGAAATTCATTATGCGCTTGGGCTACCCGTTCTTGCAGGAAAAGGACACGACCTATAGTGACTATAGGACGGTTGAAGGCGATACGGTTCGTCTCTACTTCTCCTATTTCGATTATGCCCGTTACGATTTCTCGACATCTATGGAAAATCCGATGTCCTTGAAACTTTGGCTTGCTTCCAAGCGGGGGGATGAAGAATGAAAAAGTTGCTGCTCGCTTTAGGATTTTTGTCTGGTATTGCAAGTGCGTCGATGATTGGCCTTGATGCCCTCGGCCAGGAACAGGTGATGGGCGGGACGGCCTCTGCTGCTGGTCGTGGATTTGCCGGTAACGCGAAACCCGGTGACGCCGAAGGACTTTCTGTCGTGAACCCGGCGCGTCTGGCATTTGATGCAAAGGTCGTTTTCAACTTGAACTTTTCGATGGAACTCGACGAGGCCCGCAAGAGGGGACACCATTATTCGTTCTCCGAATTGGCTCTCCCGTCGTTCAACCTGTCGTTTCCTATGGGAACCTTTGGTGCCGTGGGCCTTTCGCTGTGGCAGCACTATTCGTCGACGCTCAACGAAGAATTTGAAAACAAGAAGAATTCCTCTGATGTCAAGCTGGAATACCAGGGCAGCGTCTATGAACTCGTGCCGACTTATGCGGTTCGTATTCCGTTCTTCCGCTCGCTCTCGCTGGGTGGTTCTGCGCACATGGTCATGGGCAATACCTCGAGAAACCTGACCCTGGGTGCCAATACGGACGATGTCGCAGACGAAGATTCCTGGGCGACGGGGAACTACAAGATTTCGGACTATGTCGACGGAACCTGGGAAATCAAGGACCACCCGTTCTATTACACGGCAGCACTGCAGTATCGAGGCAAGATGGTGTCCTATTTCTTCTCCTTCACGACAGGCTACACCTTGGAAAATGTCCTGGATTACAATTTTAGGTTTAGCGAAATCGATACGCTTGCGGCAAACCGCTACACGCGCGAAGTCGAAGTCCCCGCTCAGCTTGCGACAGGAATCAACTACCGCCTCGCCAAGCGCCACAACGTGATGCTTGACTTGATGTGGCGCGCTTGGGACAAGGATGTCGAAAATATCGCTGGAGGCTGGGACATGCCTGAAGTGACCGAAACGCAGAAGGATGTCATGGTGGCCCTGGGTTATCAATGTGATGGTAGTCCGCTTTTCTACGAGTCGTACTGGAACCGTATCAATTATCGTGCCGGTGCGTGGTACAGAAGTTGGTATATCAAGGATGTGTATGAAGTGGGTGGCTCCTTGGGTGGAGGCTTCCCGCTTGGCCGCAAGGGGACGACTCTCGATGTCGCCTTGCAAGGTGGTAAACGTTTTGCCGATACCGATACGCAGTGGGAAGAAATGTTTATTGGATTGCGGCTCGGCTTGACAGGCATTGCCACGTGGGGAATGGAACGCCGTTAGGATTTTTAACGAAGGAGGCCTAGCATGGCTGTAAAAAAAGTAAAAGAGATAGCAGAAAAGGTGACCAACAAGGTCAAGAAGGTTAAGGCAGCGACCGAAACCGCTGCCAAGGAAAAAGTGGCGAAGGTTGCCGCAAAGAAAGCCGCAACCAAGACTGCGACGATCAAGACGATGAAGGACGCTGAAGAAAAGGCTGTAAAGGCAGTGGCCAAGGTGAAGAAGGCTGCCGCGACAAAGGTGTCCAAAATCTCTGCCGAAGTGAAGAAGGTTGCCACCAAGAAGACTACGGCCGCAAAGACTGCAGCTGCCAAGACGACCGCATCCAAGACTACTGCAGCAAAGGCTGCAACTACCAAGGCTGCCGCAACCAAGACGGTCGCTGCCAAGTCTGCCAAGGCTTCCGAAAAAGAAGTGGCTTCGATGGCCCAGTCCTTCGACGCCGAATACCTGGTGCTTATGCAGAAGGATCCGAACTGGATGCATGCCTTCTGGGAAGTTTCTGAAAGTAGAATCAATGAAGCGAAGAAGGGTAAGGGGAAAATAGTTCTTCGCTTGTTCGATGTCGCCGGCGACCTTACGGTGCAGCGCAGCAAGAAGCGCAAGTTCCGTGACATCGAAGTGCCCGCCAACGCTCGCAGCTGGTATGTCGAAAATACGGCCGGCAAGTCCTGCGTCGCCGTTCTCGGTTCCGTGTCCGGCAAGAACTTCAAGCCGATTGTCGAATCGGCTCCGGTGATGACCTTTGACAAGTCCGCCGCCGCTCCTGCCGCAGACGATGCCTTTGCAAAGGCTTCCCTTGGCGGAAACACGCTCGGCAACTTCATGAGCTCCGGTTTCTCCAGCCAGACCGCTGAATCCTGGCTCAAGCAGCTGGGTGGCAATTTCGGTAGCTCTTCGGAGTCGATGTTCTCGGGAGCCCTTTCGAGTGCGGCTCTCCAGTCCAACAACATCGAAGTGTCCAAGGACTCCGTGAACTACGGCAAGGATTTCTTCTTGTGGGTGAAGACCCGCCTGATCGTTTACGGCGGCACCCGCCCCGATGCCCATCTGCAGGTTCGTGGCGAACCGTTCCCGCTGAATCCGGATGGCACATTCAGCTTCGAAGAAGACCTTCCCGATAGCACGAAGATCATTCCGGTGTTTGCAACCGACAAGGATGGCGATTTCCCGACGACCATCGTGCCGATCGTCGTGAAGCGTACGGAGTAATCCGCTTCAATGGGTGCCCCCGGTAAAATAGTTTTCCTGATGCACGCACATCTTCCGTTTGTGCGGCATCCGGAATATAAGCGCTTTTTCGAAGAGAACTGGCTGTTCGAGGCCATTGCCGAAACCTACCTGCCGCTAGTGCAGGCGATGCGGCGCCTTTTGGAAAAGGGCGTTCCCGGGACGCTCAACTTGAGCATTTCTCCTCCGCTGATCGAGATGCTTTCGGACGAGAACCTGATTCAAAAGTTCTCGGAGCATCTCGTGCGGCAGCTGGAGCTTATCGAAAAGGAAGTTGCCCGCAATGCCGGGACGAATCTGGAGTCGCTTTACAGGTTCTATCTCTCGCGCCAGCAGACTCTGATTGACCTGTGGGAAAACCGTATCCACCGCAACCTGCTCTCGGAATTCCTGGAGCTTGAAAAAGCACACAAGCTGAACCTGCTGACATGCGTCGGAACGCACCCGTTCTTGCCGGCGTACCAGAGCGACCCCGCGTCGATTCGGATGCAGCTCGACGTGACGGTGCGCTGCTTTGAACGCGCCTTTGGACGTAAGCCAATGGGCGTGTGGCTTCCGGAATGTGGCTATTTCCCGGGACTCGACAAGTACCTTGCGGAATTCGGACTGCATTACTTTTTCCTGGAAACTCACGGGGCGCTCCTTGCAACACCCACTCCCAAGTACGGCGTGTTTACTCCGCTGCGTACCACGCAAGGCCTTTACTGCATGGGCCGCGAACAGAAAAGCTCCATGGAAGTCTGGAGCCGCCGCACAGGTTACCCGGGGCATCCCGAATACCGCGAGTTCTTCACCGACATTGCAAAGGACCGCCCGCGCGACTACCTGGGTGAATACTTCTTCGCGGGCGATACACCGATTGATACGGGCTTCAAGTACAACCGCATTACCGGTAGCGAGCAGAAGGAAATTTATCGTCCGTGGAACGCAATGCGCCTGGCCGAAGACCATGCGAGGCTTTTCGTTGTGAACCGCGAGACGACCATTTCGGAGCTCCTGGTGAACATGGACGGCAACCAGGCGGCTATGCTTTGCCCCTACGATGCAGAACTTTTTGGACACTGGTGGTTCGAAGGTCCGCTGTTCCTCGAATCGATGATGGAACGTGCAGCGTCTTCGTCCGTGATTGAATTCGCGGGGGCAGACCAGGTGATGACCTCGTCTGCCGATCCCGAAGCCCATGAACCGGCTTTCTCGAGCTGGGGCGAAGGCGGCTTTGGTTCCGTGTGGATCAACGGCGACACCGACAAGTATTATCCGCAGTCCTTCCGCCTGCGCGCCATGATCGACCATCTGGTGACCATCCGAGAAAAGATGGGAATGGAAACTCCCCGTGGCAAGCTCCTAACTCGCTATATCAAGCAGATGGAACGTGAACTGATGCTGTTCCAGTCTTCGGACTGGGCGTTCATGATCCACAACCATTCCGCCGATGGCTATGCGCGTCGCCGCTTAGACGACCATTACAACAATGGCCACGCGCTTTTTGCCGAAGCTTGCAAGGCAATCCTGAAAAATACGGATAAGCCCTCCGCCAATTCCGTGTTGCCGAAGCTGGAAGAATCCGACAATATTTTCAGCTGGCTTTAGCCTGGCTAATACACGATGATGAAGTCTTTCAGCTTGCCGCTGTTGCCGGCCCTGAAACGGTAGACTCCAGGCACCAGGAGCGACTTCACTTCGCTTTCATCGATGCAGCGGGTGTTGTTGTCGTATTTGATTTTGGTAACCAGGTTTCCGCGGCGGTTTCTAATTTCGATGAAGTCCTTGTTCCCTGGAAGTGGCGTGAAGCAGAGCGATCCGTGGCGCCATGGCGTGGGATAGGCGCGCAGGGTGGAGTCCTTGACTTCGTAGGGGAGCTTCGTTTCTTCGGAGAATCGGCTTAAAATCCAGACGGTGGAATCGATTCCGGTGCCGTTTCGGATGTCTGTGAATGCGGAGTCCACGCTGTTCAATGTGGGCAGGTAGCGGATGCTGTAGGAGTCGCCCTTGATGGTGGCGACGCTTGCCCTGCCTACGAAGTTGGATAGGTCGGGTTTGTCGCCTGTGTAAAAGTTGTAGGCGTAATTGCTTGTCTCGGGCGGAGTCGTGAGCAGGCTTGTGCTGATGTGCCCGAATTCAGGCCAACTCGATTGGTCCTTGTTGATCAGGAATGATTCGTTTGCGAGCTTGGCCCTTTTGCCCGAGAAGGAGAGACGCACGGCAAATTCGTGGAATAGAGAATCGGCAGAAAGGCTATGCTTTTTGGCAGCCTGGATAAACTGGTATTCGAACGGCTGCTGCTGATTCTTGGAAAAACTTTCCCAGATAGACTTGTCGAATTTTTTTGAGACAAGGTTGTAAAGGTACAGGTATAGGATGCTTAGGGAGTAGTCGTCATCAAGCTCGTTTATCGGCGTGCCGACCCGCGGCGCGATGTCGGGCAAGTACTGTATGTAGTCGTCGATGTCGGGATTGAGAACCTCTTCAACCCCTGCGGCAGATGCTTCGAACCAATAGGTGCTTGCATTGGGACTCAAATAGCGCATTTGGACGGCGTGGTATAGCTCATGTGTCGCGGTAACTCGGAGCGCATTGTTCCATTTTTGCGCATAGGAATAGTTGTGAGGCCTGTTGCGGATTTCAAGAACGGGCGTATTGTAGTAGCAGCTCTTTCCGTTGAAGGTGACCGAATCCCTGGACTGGGAGAATTCATTTGGGTACATGAAGTCGTTTTCGATCATCAGGGTGCTTGTAATGGGTTCCGTTTCGCTGGTCAAGGTGATGGCGTAGCATCCGTCTAGGCACCGTCTCTTTAAAATGTAGGCGATATCCCGGAAAAGGGTCATTTCGACAACTTCTACGGGGTAAAGCCCCTTGTCGACGTGCTGTTGGTAATGGTACGAGATCGTGTCTCCCAGGGGCTTTAAAAAGCCTGTTTTCTTGATGTGGAAATCCCACGCGTTTTCAAGAGCATCTGCGAGGGTATCCACATAGGCGTTCGTGGTTTGGTGCGGGCCGTCGAGCGTATAGAAAATCTGGAAGTGCGGCGTCTTCTTTGTATAGACGCTGTCGTAGTAGTCTTCTGTTTCGCAGTTGGGGGATATGGTGCGGGCTTCTTTTGAAACCTGGAATGCCTTGACTCGGTTGTGCTTGTGGATGTTCTGAAAAACTTCTGCGGTGCTGCAGTGGGGGTGTGCCAAGGCACTTGTGGCAAGAATCAGGAACAGGGCTAAAAATGCGATTGCCTTTTGCATCATGCCCCCGTCAAGATTTGTTCTTCGGCGAGAATCGCTGCGGCGCGATCCTTCACGGTGCTAGGAACGGTAAGCGCCTTCTGGTGCCAAGGCTTGACTCGCGCATCGACAATTAGGGGGGCTTCGCATCCCCAGTGCTTTTCGTTGGTGGATGCGTGGAAACCGTAAACGTCCTTGGCGGGGTCGGAGCGCGTAAAGGTGAGCCACAAAAAGTCGTGGAGCTTGGCGGGATCGAGCTGGTTCAGCGAAGCTGCACTATCGACTAGGGTAATCCACGGGTAGTTTTCGCGGTAAGTCCAGTTTTCGAGAGCGGCTTCGATTTCGTGAACAGAACAGCCTGCGTTGCACTGCATCGCAAGGACTCCCGGCATGACGATCTTGGTGCATTCGACTCCTGGAACGTTCAGGTTTTTCAGGTCGGAAGTTTCGTTGCGCAATTCCCTGCGGACAGGGCTCGCTGCGGCAAGAACTAGCTTGGAACCGTGATTGAGCTTTGCTCCGGTGTAGTCTAGGGTGTCTATGGTCGTTGCCGTCTGGAAGTGCAGATCGCGCCTGAGGTCAATCCGAGAAAGGATATGCGCAAAGAACCCGGGAATGTCGTAGACGTCTGTTTTCTTGTCGTCTTCTGCGGAGGCAATCATCAGGTACTTGGAAAGGCTCGCCTGGTTGAACCCGAGAAGGGCGCTAGCCGTTTTCAAAAGTTCCATCGGCTCGCGGTCTTCTGCTTTGGCATAAGGCAGAAAGCGTTCGTGGGCAATCGCTAGGCAAAGCGGGTGGACTCCTGCGTCGTCGACGGCGTGCAGCGCGACCAACCCCGGCACCGATGCGGGAACCATGGGCTTGGTGATGCGGTGGATGAAGTCTCCGAACAAGGTGTCTTCTTGCGGCGGGCGACCGACAACGGTAAAGGGGTAGATGGCGTCATTCTTGCAGAGAACCTTTTCCACCTTAAGGTAGGGGAAGTCGTGTCGGCCGGAGTAGTAGCCGATGTGGTCTCCGAATGGACCTTCCGGTTTCAACTCGGGTTGGATTTCTCCGAGAATGCAGAATTCCGCATCGCTCGAAACCAGGTAGCCATTATGGACAAAATAACGGAAACGCCTGCCGCCGAGCATTCCAGCGAACAAGAGTTCGCTCAGGTTTTCGGGCATGGGCATCACGGCGGCAACGGTATGTGCCGGGGGACCGCCGACAAAGATGCTTACCTTAAGTGGGCGCCCTTCTTCAATTGCCTTCTGGTGGTGCCTTGCAATGTCGCGCTTGATCTGGTAGTGCAGACCGCATTCATTATCTTGTTTGTAGTCGTTTCCCGAAATCTGAACGCGGTACATTCCCACGTTCGTTTTCATGACGCTCGACGATTCATCTGGGCGCGTCGCGACCTGCGGAAGCGTGATGAACGCTCCACCGTCCTCGGGCCAGCAGACGAGCTGCGGCAAGTCCGAGAGCTTGCATTCGACAAAGTCCTTGATACTTCCGCTCTTTTTAGGTAGCGAATGGATGCCGGTGCGGGCCGCTTTTAAAAGTGTAGAAACATTCGCGTGCTTGAAGAATTCGACAGGGTTAGACTTGAAAAGGACTGCCGTCTGCGTCCCTTCGAGCGTGTCTCGGAACAGAAAGTCAATCCGTTCCTGCGTCCCAAAGATGTTGCAGACTGCACGAAACGGGCTCCCCTTGACGTGCTCAAAGAGTATGGCAGGACCCTTGCTTTCAAAGGCCTGGCGGGCGATTTCTGCCATTTCTAGATACGGATCCACTTCGCGGTGGATACGCTTCAGCATCCCTGCTTTTTCTAGATCCAGCAGTGCCTGTTTCAGGTCCTTGTACATGGTAAACTTATCCGGCGGTTGCGGACTGGTCGATGGCTGCAAAACCTTGGGTCTGTTTCTTGCTTTCGATGGCAAGAAGGGCGTCGCGCATGTCCTTGCGGCTTGCGACCGCATACACGATCGAGGCGCTTGCCATCACCTTGGCGAAAGTCTCTTCGGGGAACTCGCTGAAACCCTGGAACGAGAATTCGTCGTAGCAGGCGGTAAGGTTGCCTTCGTCAGTGAATTCATGTGTCGCGTTGAATCCGCGGAAGGGGCCCTTGTCGAGTCGGACAAGGATTTTTCCGTTATTGATCGAACTGATACGCCCCGTCCAGCAAATCTTTCTGAATCCGACGACGACGGTATAGCGAACGACTTCGCCCGCTTCGAGCGCCTTGGGTAAGGTGTAGTGGATGACGGGATTGTTGCCGATAGTCATGTTCATGGGGGCATAGCGCATGGTCTCCAGCATGTTTGCCAGAGTGTATTCCTGCCATGAAGTTTGACTGAATTGAACCATATGTGAGTAATTTAGTAAAAGGAATGTTGATAGATGGTGATTTTCTGCAAGAAATCGGCGATTTTGACTAAAATTCGAAATCGACGGCGCGGCGTTCCGTCACCACCTTTTTGACGAACGAAACGATAGCCTGGTGCTCTGGATGGTTCTGGTAAACATCGAGTGCGGCCTTGGTATGGAAGGTCGTGTCGAGGGCGATGTCGTATTCGACGTCGCCGTTGCCGAGCTCAGGCTTGTTGAAGTTAAGTCCCGATTCGATGCTCAAAAGGCCGGGAATTTTGCCAGCCAGGGCGTGGAATGCGTCGACCATTTTCTGTCCGTTCTCTTTAGCGGAGGCACCTTCGGCTTCCTTTTTCAGTTTCCAAAATACGATATGGCGGATCATGAATTCCTCTTGTTGTTGTAAATTTCTTTGTAGAGATTGAGCTGGCGCCTGAAACAGTCGTCCCAGCTGAATTTTTCGGCATAGGCGCGTGCCTTCTGCTTTAAGGCGACCATGTCCGAATGGTAAAGTTCGATGATTGTCTCGGCGAGAGCCCTGGGGCTGCGTTCCTTAAGGATGCGGCCTGCCCCGGAATTCCGGACATGTTCAGCGGCGGCTCCAGTGCTTGCGCCAATCTGCGCGTTTCCGCAAGCCATGCTTTCGAGGATAGAAAGGCCGAAGGTCTCCCATCCCGACAGCGCCAGTCCAAGGTCGACGCTGGCGTAGATTTTCGCCATTTCGTCGATGGACGAAATGAAACCGGCGTATTGAACGTAAGGATAGTTCTGGGCTGCAAGGCGGACCTGCGGGAGGTATGGGCCGGTGCCCGCAAAGACAAGCGTAGGTTCGCAGCCGAGCCTGTTGGTAATGATGGGGTAGGCGGCGAGCAGGAGCTCGATTCCCTTTTCTTCGCAGAACCGGTGCGGGAAAAAGATGGTAAGGCGCTCCGGATTGCCTGCTTTCAGTTTTTGGACCAGGGCCTCGTCGCGCTTGGCAGGCGAGAACATCTGAATATCGCAGCCTAGCGGAATCCAGTAGCTTTTGGGCATGTGGTGTCTTTCTAGCCGCTTCAGGACTTCGTCGCAGGAAACCTGGATGCCATCGTAGCGCTTGAATTCCTTACGTGCATACCAGAAAGCGAGCTTCTTGCAAATGACCCCGAGAGCCTTTCCGAATTTGTTTGTAACGGGCCGCTGCACATAGGTAATCGGAAAGTCGGCATGCCAGAAACTGAGCAGGACTGCGTCAGGAACGATTTTCTTTGCGACTCGGCGCACCAGCGTCGGGAGTAGGTAGGGGGAGCCGACCTCGATGACCTGCGGCTTGTACTTTTCCAGCACAGGCTTTATCTGAGAAGGCTTCCACATGAAGCGGTACTCCCACTTGCCCGGGAAGCGGAAAGCCTTTACGTGTTCGATGATGAGCCCGTCACTTTTCTTTTCGGTGAACGTCTTGGAATCGGGCATCACGAAGACCGAAAGCACTTCCTGCTGCTTTTCGTAGAAGGCCATCTTCTGCAAGTGGTAGCGCCGGACGCCACCGCCAGAGGGGCTCCAGAAATTATTGAAATCGACAATCGTGAACATTAGCCGAGTTCTATCTCTTCTTGCATGCGGTTGGACAGCGGGTCGAT
>Ga0310694_10004295_pt1 | contig 13791 bp, 8 predicted proteins | sample 174DNAGHGhighgp2_FD_203884 | JGI IMG/M metagenome (GOLD analysis project Ga0310694, IMG submission 203884) | Sheep rumen microbial communities from Palmerston North, Manawatu-Wanganui, New Zealand - 1742 DNA GHGhigh gp2 (v2) (version 2) | ecosystem: Host-associated > Mammals > Digestive system >... | reverse complement strand
CCACTAACCTCAGCACGGTTCACACCGACTGATACCACCTCTATCGACTTCACCTCCGGAAGGTTATACTCTTGCGTCTTGAAGCTCTTGATATCGGTGTAGTATGGTGTTTTCCCACCGTATTCCACCGCGTAACGATAATAGTAGGTCGAGTTCGTGCGAAGGTTCTTCACCTCCACGCTGAAGTCCGTGCCCTCAATCAGGGTTCGGTAGGCATCGGCGTCCATCAGGTCTGTCTGGCGACCCAGTTCCAAGGTGATGCCGTCTATCGCGCCCGAATAAGCGTAACTACCCGTAATCATCACCGACTGCGTCGTTGCCGTCACTTTCTCGTTCTCTATCTTAAACGTGTCCTTGTTCACTTCCGCGTCTTTCTTGCAGGAAACAATTGCCAAAAAGAGAGCGGCCGAAAACAGCAATAGCTTTCTCGTTTTCATTATTACAGAGTTTTTCATTTCAAAAAATCATTTCTTTGCGTTGCTTAATTCGATGTCGTCAACATCCAGATAGAACTGGTCGCTGCAGTTGAAGTGACGAATCGCAATATAAACCTGCTGACCTGCGTAGACACTCAAATCAACGGTATACTGATACCAGTTACCTTGAGCACGGTTGCCACTACGAGTATGGTTAGTGGGCATACCGCTACCTTTGGCCGTCATAGTCCATTCCTGAACGATTGTGAAATTGCTCGGACTGGTTCCCGTGGTCGAAACGGCAACACCAAAGTGCTCAGCAGCATAGCTGCCATCTTGAGCGCAAGCATAGAAGCTGAATGTTGAGCCACTCCCAAGGAGCACTTGAGGAGAAATAAGATAGTTGTCGGGATACAAGGCACCATAGGTATTATCATAACTAGAAGAGCACACCATATCGGTCGAGGCATTATGGCCAGGGGTATCTGGTAATACTACACTACCAAGATTCCAGTTAATTCCATCACCGTCAGCGTCGATAGTCGTCCAGCCAACAGGCATGCCACTTTCAAAGTCAGCAATGAATTCATCACCAGGAGCTGCTGCAACTGTTGTGAAACTAACCTCATCGCTATATGCTGTACCTGCGGAATTATGGGCGTATGCCCTCACATAATAGGTTGTACTGGGTGTCAAGCCTGTCATTCCTACTGTGAAGCTTCCCATGCCCGTTCCATTGCTCGCATGGCTACCACCGGTTGTGGGGTTATGGCTTGTGCTCCAGCAGATGCCACGATCGGTCACCGTCGCACCTCCATTATCAGTAACTTCACCTCCGCCGACCGCAGTCGTCGCGGTTATTTCCGTCACTTCATGTGCCGTAACCGATGGAAGATTGGCGCTAGTAGTAATAGAGTATTCCGTTCCATAGGCAGTGCCAACGCTGTTGGTGGCATACAAGCGCCAGTAATAAGTCGTTCCAGGCTGCAAATCCGTCAATTCCACAGTAAAGCTTCCTGTTCCCGAACCTCCGCTGACATGGTTGCCAGATGCCGTGGGACTTTGTGTAGTGCCATAACATACACCATGTTCCACCACTTCTGCACCGCCATCATCGGTCACACTGTAACTTATCGTCACGCCGGAGGCTTCATCCAATATGACTGTAGGCAGAGCCATTTCAGTGACAAACTCTGTTTGCTCGCCGTAGCTCAGCCCATTAGCATTGATGGCGTATGCTCGCACATAATACGTTGTACCCGGTGTCAGTCCTGTCATCATGCAAGTATAAGAGCCCATTCCTGCGCCGTTGCTGGCATGGCTATCATCCATTGTCGGGTCGGGGCTGGTGCTCCAACACACGCCCCTTTCGGTCACTTCCGCTCCGCCATCATTGGTCACGTTGCCACCGCCCACTGCCGTTGTCGCGCTGATGTCCGTCACAACAGCTGTTGTCACTGTCGGAAGTACAAGATGTTGTCCCACCGTGAAGCTCACCTCATCGCCATAGGCAAACCCAATGGCATTCTCAGCGTATGCACGGACATAATATGTAGTCAGATCTGTCAGGCGGGACATCATGCCGCTGAATTCTCCCACGCCATTGCCGCAGTCAGCATGAGTGCCTTCAACTGTCGGATTGTGTTCCATGCTCCAGCACAAGCCACGGCGGGTCACCGTCGCACCACCGTCGCTCACCACCACGCCATGACCTGTGGCCGATGTTACTGTGATGTCGCTTACCATTCCCGTAAACACAACAGGAACAGTCACCTCCGTCTGTGCCACGAAACTCATCTCCTCGCCGTAGGCGATTCCAAGACTGTTGATGGCGTAGGCGCGAACAAAGTAGGTCACATTCGCTTCAAGATTCATCAACTGGCAGTTGAACGCTCCTGCGCCCGTTCCTGCACTCACATGCAAGCCACTCGTCGTAGGATAGTGCTCCTTACCATAGCACACGCCTCGCTCAAGCACTACGCTTGTACCTTCGTTCGTCACCTCGCCACTCACCGTCGCCTGAAGATTGGCGTTTCCTGTAATACCTATAGTCTTCACCTCGGCCAAACTTCCTGCGGCCAGTGTCACAAAGGTCAGTTCCTCACCGTATGATACACCTTTGCTGTTGCCTGCAAAGGCACGGGCATAATAGGTCTTCTCTGGCTGCAGGTTCGTCAGCTCGCAGGTAAAGGTGCCAATCCCCTCGCCTGCATTGGCGTATTCGTCGCCCACGCTTGGGTTGTGGCTCGTGCTCCAGCAAATGCCGCGAAGCGTCACCGCATCGCCGCCGCCATCGCTCAGCACTTCACCACTCACCTCAGCGCGTTTCACGCCAACCGACACCACCTCTTTCGACTTCACTTCCGGCAGGTTATACTCCTGGGTCTTGAAACTCTTGATATCCGTGTAGTATGGAGTCTTCCCGCCGTATTCCACAGCGTAACGATAATAATAGGTCGTGTTCGTACGCAAGTTCTTCACCTCCACGCTGAAGTCCGTGCCCTCAATCAGGGTTCGGTAGGCATCAGCGTCCATCAGGTCTGTCTGGCGACCCAGTTCCAAGGTGATGCCGTCTATCGCACCCGAATAAGCGTAACTACCCGTAATCATCACCGACTGCGTCGATGGGGTCACTTTCTCGTTCTCAATCTTGAACGTGTCCTTGTTCACTTCCGCATCTTTCTTGCAGGAAACCGTAAAGGCCATCAACGCCAGCAAGAAAGCGTATATCATATTGCGCTTTTTCATGACAAATCGTATTTATAACAACACTGAGCGAATTAACGATTTCTGGAAGAGATCACGAACGATACTTCATTTCCATAGGCCGTGCCCAAAGCATTGACAGCGTAGGCGCGCACATAATACGTAACATCTTGTTGCAAGCCGGTCATTTGGCAAGAGAACAATCCCAAGCCCGATCCACTTGTGAGATGTTCGTCATTTACTGTCGGATTATGGCTAGTGCCCCAGCAGATGCCCCTTTCGGCGACCTCTGCACCACCGTCTTCCACGACATTGCCGCCACAGGTAGCCATATTTTCCAAAATGCTCACGACATCCATAGTTACCACGGTCGGGATTGTCATTTCGGATTCCAAAGTAATCGTGACTTCATTACTGTAAGCCACACCGTGGCCATTCACAGCATAGGCACGCACATAATACTTGGTATTTGAAGCTAAGCCTGTTATTGTCCTCGAGAACGAGCCAATACCTTCGCCACAACTTTCATGGCTGTTGTCCATGACGGGACTCGGTGAAGTGCTCCAGCATATACCCCTGACAATCACCGCGCTGGCACCTTGCTCAGCAACCGTTGCCGTCACCGCAAACGAACTGGCACTCACCGCTGTGATTTCATCGATGGAGACAAGGGGAAGAGAGCCCAAAGGCTCAGTCGTAAAGCTGACTTCATTGCCGTAGGCAATACCCTTGCTGTTGCCAGCAAAAGCACGCACATAATAGGTCTGGTCAGGCTGGAGCTCACTCATCACACAATCAAAAGCGCCCAATCCTGTTCCCGCATAGACATAAAAATCGTTGATAGTGGGATTGTGAGAAAGGCTCCAACATAAGCCGCGAACCGAAATCTGGTCGCCGCCGCCATCCGTGGTTACCTCACCGTATCCAGTCGCCATATTGGCCTGAATGCCATCCACTTCGCCCGTCTTCACAATGGGCAACTGGTAATCCTCAGTGGCAAATGACTTGACATTGGTGAGGAAAGTGGCCGAAGCGCCATAATCGATTTCATAGCAATAATAGTAATCCACCACGGGCTGAAGTCCGGTGATGGTCACGTTGAATTGGTTGTCGCTCAGAATCGTTCTGTAGTTTTCAGCATTCGACAAATCAGCGTTTTTGCTGATTTTCACTTCGATGCTATTAATTTTACCTGCGTATTCGTAGGAACCTTCCATACGAACCGAGTGTGCATCGGTGACAACTTTTTCCTTAGTCAAATTAAAGGTGTCAATGTTTACATCCGCGTCTTTCTTGCAGCTCAGAAAAGCAGCAAAGACCATTAATGAGAGCAACAGTCTAAAGTGTTTCATAACTAATAGATTATTTGATAATATTATTGTTTACTCAATTTTATTTCTCAACTCTAACCAATCTTTTCTCCACCACCATATCCTTGTCCTTCGACTGGCATTTCGATAACCATCGGGTCAATGCCGCTGCATCAAACGAAAGCGGCTTGTCGGCCAAGTCGGTGTCGCCCCCAACGGGCTTTGAAAATTTATGGGGCGAGAATACCACATAGATTTCGTTGAACTCAGCTGAACTCTCGCAAGTCATGGTGTATTCATCTATCAAGTTCCAGTCGGGCAAGTTTTGGTCGGCCTTGAAAAAAACATATTCCTTGTCGTGCTTCACCCGCACCGACCCTTCAGGCGATTGGAGGTAAGGCAAGAGGCAATTCACTTCGTTGTTGAATCGATTGAACAAGAAAACGCAAAGCCAACCGTCCTCCGCAGAACGGAAATACAAATAGAGGTCGTCGCCCTCCTTGAACAGATTGCTTTCGTATTTCGGTTCGGTGCCATTGCGCAGCACCCTTGCATCGATTGAGGTCTTTGCCGACATCACCTCGCGAGCCATTCCCCAAACCGTAGCCTTGACAACCAGGTTGCCCTCTTCGGGAATGAGTTCGAATTCTGTGGGTTTCGTGTTGCGAATCCACTCGCCTCGCGACTCGGTGACATCTACGGAATAAAAATCGTCTATTTCATCACCGTTGCGATTACTCAGCACAGAGGTATTGTTCTGATACACCATAATATTGAATTCCTTGACCAGTGCAGCAATGCGAGCGTGTTGTTCGGCTGTTATCTTCGCCTGCTCAAGGGTGACATTCGAAGGCACATAGTAGGTGTATTCTCCCGACACTTCGCGTTCTCTTTGTGCGGTTACCATCATGGGCAACACCAGCATCAACATCAGCAATATCGGCTTGATATTCATCTTTTCAAGTTTGTATTTTATTACATCTTATATTCCATTATGGGCTAAAGTCGCACTATTATGGGCTTTTTATCCCTGAAATCCTTATGGCAATAGCCTACGGGAGCGTGGCGGCAGGTAGGGTCGCAGATGTAGTAGTTTTTACCCTCTAAGGTAAGATAGTCGCCTTGCACTTCTCCATTGAAGCATACGGCAGTGGCCAGATGATTGCGGTATTCCAGCAACACCACGTCGAGGCCTAACAGCTCGCGAACGAGGCAGGAGAACAAGATGGAACGGTCTTCGCAGTCGGAATAGGGGTAGAAGATAGTCTCGTCGGGATAGAGCGGACGCTCGTAGCCAAACTGGGATTCATCGTTTTTGTAGGTTAAACCCGTCTGAACCAGGTTGAGCAACATATTGGCGGCTTCCAGCTCGCTCTTACCCTCAAGGGCCTTGCGCAAGGTGGGCAAAAGCGATGACTTCAGCACATTGCTCATCGAAGCCCTGGAATAGTAGTCCCATCTGGCGCACTGCGGATAGTCGTTATAAAAATCGATAAGGTTTTGGTTGGTTTCCACAGTCACCTTGAAACCGGGATAGTCTTCGGAAGCAATCGTCCGCTGGTCCGATTTGTTGACACTGAATTTGGGTTGGGTCATCGCCAAGGAAAGCGACTTCTCTCCAGGGAAGGCCTGATCGAAGACATACATCGACTTGTTGGCCATTGACGGGTCAAGAATGTAGTAATTGACATCGTCCATGACGAAATACTTATAGCGGTAGATTTTTTCTTTCGATCCCATCAAAAGGGTGAGCTGATCGTCGACACGGCCGATGCGCATCTGGTAGCCCGACTGGGTGAGCAGGTACATCTGCAACAGCACAGCCTCGTTGGTGCCTTCGCCAAAATGCTTGGCGGCCATCGACTCGGTAAGCTTCACGTAGGCCCAGTCGCAGAGGTTGCGTTCACGGCGCTGTTGTAGACATTCGGCCACCATGTTGTCGTAGTAGGTGCAGGAAAGCTTTTTCCACATTCTTGCCACGCTTCTCTCGGAGGTGTTTTTCAGCTTGATGTTTTTCTTCGAGTTCTTGGTGTTTTTCTCTTTCTCCATCCTGACGGGGAAAGTGGACCCATAGAGGAGCAGGTTCTCGACGGTAGCATCGGCGTCGAACACAGGAAAAATAGGCTCCAGTGGCTCAGGCTGCCCCAAAGGATTCCTATCGTCAATCTCGGCAAGAGGCATGTTGGCGTCGTGACTCTCGCCGGATGCCGTGGCCCTCGTCTCAAGGTCTTCCTCATAGAAAATCTGGGCGTTGGTGACAGGGGCTTCTTCCGCTTCAAGCACCTGCACGGGCTTAGGCGCCATCGGCATGACTTCAGCCGGTTTCACATCATAGGGATTCCAAGCCCGCTCCATCAGCCTGGCATACTCGGCGTTGGCCTTTTGACGGAAAGTTTCGTAGTCTTTGACAGATTGCTGCTTGAATTGATCATACTGACTTTGGGCGGATTTCTTCATCTTGTCGTACTCGCTTTCCTTGCCGACCTGAGCGAACAGCGGCATCATAAGGAACAACGACAAACCTATTATTAAACAGCGTTTCATAATTTGTATTGATTTAATAATTTTTCAGTCTGCAAAAATAGGCCATTTTTCGTTACCTGCATCAAAATTTTATGACCTTGGGACTGACCGACTTGAGCTTCGGGGCACACATGCCAACGGTGGCGCCGATATAGGTCGGGTCGCTGATGATGTAATTTTTTCCGTTGACCACGATATAGTCGCCTTCCACCGGCTGGTTGAAGCAAATAGCCGTGGCGATATGCTCAGGATAGTCGAGCAGCACCACATCGAGGCCTAACAGCTCGCGAACAAGGCAGGAGAAAAGGATGGAACGGTCTTCGCAGTCGGAATAGGGGTAGAAGATCGTCTCGTCGGGATAGAGAGGACGCTCGTAGCCAAACTGAACGTCGTCGGTCTGGTACTGGAACCCGGTCTGCACGAAGTTAATCAGTATGTTGGCGGCCTCCAGGTCGGTCTTCCCCTTGATAGCTTTGCGCAAGGCAGGATAGAGCGACTCCTTGACGACAGGGCTGAGCGAAGCCAACGAGTAGTACTGCCAGTTGAAATTGATGGGATAGTCGTTGTAGAAATCGATCAGATTGCGGTTGGTCTGCACCTTCACCGACAGTTCGGGGTAGCGCTTCGAGGTGATGGTACGGGATTCCGTCTTCTCCACCAGCAGATTGGGTTGTGTCAGCACAAGCGAGAGCGATTTCTCTTTGGGGAAGGCGTGGTCGTAGATGCACATGCTCTTGCTGTTGAACTTGCGCTCGAGGATATAGAACCTGATGCCGTCGATCACAAAATAACGGTAGCGGAAAATCTTTTCACTCGAACCGATGAGGAGTAGCAGCTGGTCGTTGTCGTCGCGCCCGATGCGCATCTGATAGCCCGACTGGGTAAGCAGATACATCTGCATCACCACAGCCTCGTTGGTGCCCGCGCCAAACTGCTTCTCTGCCACCTTCTGGGTGAGACGGACGTAAGCCCAATCGCACAGGTTGCGGCTCTCACGCAGCTGCAGGCACTCGGCAATGATAGGGTCGTAGGTGGGTTCCGACAACTTTCGCCACATCTTTGCCACACTTCTCTCCTCAGCATTACGCATCCTCGGCAGGTCGTCTTCCGCCAGATGCAAAGGGAGTGCCGAGCCAAAAAAGACGATGTTCTGTGACGCAGCCACCGATGGCACTGCACTCGGCACAATAGGCTCAACAGGCTGAGGGCGCTCATCAGGCTCAGGCTTGGGTATCGCGGTAATCACCACCGGGTCGGGCACACGTATCTTTTCAATCACCGGACGTGGGGTGGGATTAGGGCTGGGGTCAGGTTGCACCGGTGTGTCGTCAACCAATGGGACCGGTGGCTTGGGTTTTGCGGGAGGCTCCTCGGCGGGATGGGTGTCGTACCGTTTCCAGGCATTCTCCATAAACTTGGCATATTCCTCATTGGCTTTCTGACGGAAGTTCTCATAGTCCTGATAAGCCTGCTGCCTGAACTGCTCATAGTCCTTGAGGGCGTTCCCCTGTTCTTGTTTCATCTTTTCCATCCAGTCATTCTCGATCTGGGCGTTCATTGTGGCCACTAAAAATAGAGCCAAAACTGTCATCATCAATTGTTTCATACCGTTAGACATTTAAGATTACGAAAGCATAGAGCCTATCAGAGCGCAAAATTAGTCCAAAATTTTCATTTTTCTGCAATCATTAACAGAATTGCGTTTGTCTTGTGCGTTTTTTTACAAAGATTTCTTTTTTTATGTCTTTGATTCGGAATGTACGTTTACAAGGAGCCTTCCGTTCCGCCAGACCAAGCCGCTTCGTCCCTCTGCGGCCTTGTCTGGCTCCACCGAAGGCTCCTCTGCTTAAGGTTTCTTAAAGAGTTTACTGAGGACAACAGAGGCGGAACCCGAGGGCGGTGGACCTGAGGTCGGGGTCGATGTCGTTCCGTAACGACACTCGGCAGTTCCTCGCGCGGTCGTACCAGCTACCGCCGCGCAGCACGCGGTACGAGCCGCTCGAAGGGCCTTTAGGATTGGTCTGCGAGCCGCTGCTGTAGCTGCCATACCAGTCTTGGCACCATTCCCACACGTTGCCGCTCATGTCGTACAAGCCCAGCTCGTTGGGACTTTTGCCCTTCACAAGGTGCGTCTTGCTGTCGCTGTTATCGGTGTACCTCGCCACACTGCCAATATTGTTACTCCCCGCATACTTGTATCCTTTGCTCTTCTTTCCACCTCTTGCGGCATACTCCCACTCGGCCTCGGTGGGCAGGCGGAACTGCTTGCCTGTCTTTTGGTTCAGCTTGCGGATGAACTCCTGGCAGTCGTTCCAACTCACTTGTTCCACAGGCAGGTTATCTCCCTTGAAATAGCTTGGATTGCTGCCCATCACTGCCTTCCACAAGGCCTGCGTCACTTCCGTTTCACCCATGTAATAGTTGCTCAAGGTCACGCTGTGGAAAGGTTTTTCGCTATCATAAGCATCGCTGCCCTGCTCGGAGGTTGCGCCCATCTGGAAAGTGCCGCCCTCAACAAATTTTATGGTGAAGCTCACGCCGTTTACCGTGAAGGTTTCCTCATCTTTCATTATGCTCTGCATCGTTATGCTGTGGCTGCGGCTGCCAGTTTCGCTTACAATAATAGTATAGGTGTACTCGCGGTAGTCGGTTGCCGTAGCACGCAAATTGTGTTGGCCGTATGTGAGCATGTAGGTGCCGTTGGCGGAGCTCATCCTTTGCCCGTCAATCTCCAACTGGGCATCGGACACGTTGCAGGTGAATTGTATCTCGCGGCCGTTGCTCAGCGTGGCTTTCACCTGCTTGCGCTCGCCTTTCGTTATGGTAACCGTTTCCACATAGTCGGCATAGCCGTCCTGCGTCAGTCGTATCTCGTGTTGTCCTATCATGATTTCGTTAATGGATTTCGGGGTGGTACCCATGTCCTTGCCGTCAACGTAGAGCTTGCAGAACTTGGGCGTGCTCTCCACCATGAGCGAACCATAAATGGGTATCGGAGCGGGCAAGGTGATGGTCTGCCCGTTCATGACGGCGGCAATCTCCTTGGTAGTCAGGCTGGTTTCATGGTTGGCCTGCTTGCACTCTATCTTGTAAGAGCCACTGCCCAAGGGGCCGGTCCAAGTGCGGGTGCCTTTCTTCTCGTTGTTCACCCAAATCTCGGCATCGGCATCCACCGTCAGCGTCACCTCGGCGAAGTCGGCGGCCAAGGTCGGGGCGAGGCGGGTGGTCTCGTTGTCGTTCACGGTCACGGTCTCGCTATAGGAGGCATACATTTTCTTCGCGATGCGCACGTTGTGTTGTCCGCTTTTCAGTGCCTCGCTCTTGCAGGGAGCCTTGCCTACCATGGCATTATCGATATAAACGCTTGCGCCTTGCAGGTCGCCCGTGCCAGCCACCTCAATCCAGCCAAAATTGGGATTCAGCGTCACCTTCACGAACTTGGTATTATCGGGGTCGTCGACGGTCACCTTGCCCACCTCCGTATGATAGTTGGGAGCCTGCACGCGATAGGTGTAGTTGCCGAAATTCACAAATTCCTGGGCATTGCCGTCGGCATCCACTTCCCAAATCCGGTCGTTCACTTCAAGGGCGGCGTTGGCGGGCGAGATTTGGAAAGCCAAGTATTGCTGCCTTATCCCTGGTGAAGGTGGAACAGGGCTGGAAGTGGTCTCCAACGTCATGACATAAGTGCAGCCTTTCTCGATGTTGCACGGGAATCTATAGTGGTTCAACTTGCCCAATTGCTCGTGCTGAAGGGTAATCCAGAGCACACTAAATGGCACATACACCCAAATCTCGGCAGGATGCTCCGCGTTCTGCATCTCGGTCTTCGTCACGCCCAACATGCCCACATCGAAGGCCCACAGTCCTTTCTCGGTGGTCTCCACCTTGATGAGGGCGCAGAGGTAGCCGTTCTGGTCTTCCACCGAGGTGCCATGGGTGCGGGCAGTGAGGTCGTTCTCGGCATAATAGAAATCCTTCACCGAAATATGCTGGGCTTGGACGATGATGGAGAACGCCAACATAAGGAAAGTCAGGTAAAGTCTCTTCATATAGGGTTTCCTTTTGTGTGGTTTGCTCAATAAAGCTGCAAAGATAGGGAAATTAATCAATTTTTCTCTATTTTTGCATGTTTTTCAGACTAAAATCCAACGGTGGATTCCTCAATTGGAGTGAACAAAAAAAAGAAAGATTGTTTATGAAAACAAAAGCAACACTAATCCTGTCAATCGTCTTGCTGCTATTCCCCTTGATGACGAAGGCACAAAACGACAGCTCCTACATGAAAGAATTTGATCAGTACAAGGAAGATCTGTATAGGAACTACAACAGCTTTTTGGACCAAGCTTACAGCGACTTTGAGGCGTTTCTAGCCCAAGCCTGGACTGAATATCAAGCCGTTGCCGGTCAAACGAAGGCCTATTCGGGACGGAAGCCCAGCACCGTCCCCGCACTGACAACCGAATCGGGCATCATCGACATCAATGCCCCTGCCTTTGACGACAGCCTGCCCATGTTGGAGGAGCATCAGGAAAACAGAAACGCAGTATTCAACTACGGCATCGACCCGGCCGGCAGCGTCAACTTCAGTTTTTATGGCAACAGCATCACATTTGATGTTCCCAACAGCCTGAGGATAGAGGCCCGTGGCATCAAGGAGAAAAGCATAGCCAACTACTATGCCGCCATGTGCAAAAACGACCCCGACCACGTTGTGCAGCACCAACTTGACCAAGCCGTCAACCAGATGGGGCTGAACGAATGGGGCTATTTCATCTTGCTCCGCGACCTCTCGAAAACACTTTTCAACGACATCGACCAGCGTGTGCTGTTCACCTTCTATATGTTGCACAGCCACGGCTTCAAAGTCAGATTGGGTCGCGGATCGAAGAGCGACCGTCTCCTGCTCCTGCTCGCCATCGACAACAGCAAGGAGGTGTATTCCGAGACCTTTTTCCGCATCAATGGTTACAAATACTATATCGTCTACGGCAATGGGCTGAAAAAAGAAAGCATATACTCCTACGATGAAAAAGCCGACCAAAGCGGGCTGAAGGAAATAAGGCTCGATTTCAACAAGGCACTCAGCATTGCCGCCTGCGACAAGAAACGCCGCCTGCATCTGGCCAAAGCGGACTTGGATATCGAAATCCCCTATTCCACCGCACACCTGCGTTATTATGACGAAATCCCTACCACAGTGTTTCCCGTCTATTTCAAGACCCCCATTGCACGAGAAGCCGAAACCGTGTTGGCCGAAGCCTTTGCCTCGTTGGGCAAACGGTACAATAAAGTGCAGATGGTCGACATCATGCTCAACTTCGTACAAACCGCCTTCGCCTACAAAATCGACGAACAGCAATTCGGTCGCGAAAAGTATTTCTTCCCCGAGGAGGTCATCGGACTGCCTTACAGCGACTGCGAAGACCGTTCAGCCTTGTTTGCCTGGCTGGTGAGCCGCTTTGTAGGCTACGATGTCGTTGGAGTGCTTTACAACGACCATCTGGCCACAGCCGTTTGCTTCGGCAACGATGCGCAGATCCGTGGCGAGAGCGTCGACTTCGGCGGCAAGCGTTACGTCGTATGCGACCCCACCTACAGCAACGCCCCCATCGGCACCATCATGCCCAAATACGCCAACACCTCATACGAAATCGTAAAAATCAACTGATGTAAACAATGACAGCCATGAAGAACAGAAAACGCTGGATCATCATCCTCATTATCATTGCAACGGCTTTGGCTATAGGGCTGGCGCTCTATTTCATGCTACGCCCGACACTCTATTACCCCGAAACCCTAGACCCCCGCACCTTGCATGCCAGCGAAGCCAACAAGACCATGATTGTAGGTCTCTGGCAGAAAGACGGACACGTTTACTATCGCTTCAATGCCGACGGCACAGGCCACACCTGGGACGTTGCCGACGACCTCACCGAAAACGAAGCCTCTCTTTTCAATTGGGAAGCCTACGACAACGCCTTCATGATGACGCACAAGATGAAACTGAGAGGCATCGTGCCTCGCTACTACGAGCTTGATCGCCTAAACAGTTTTGACCTTCGCTTCCACGACACTTATTCGGATTATGCGTTAGAACGAATGGAGGAGGATACGGAGGAAACAATTCAATAACCTATTAAAATGCCCAATTTTTTCCGTCATCACCAGACTACTTTCCTTTTCCCGATGACTCTATAATACAGTTTCAACAAATATTTTTTGTTATACTTTAAAAACGACATCATGAATTCCGTACTTTTGCAAAAAATATCAGCGAGCTTTATGAAAACTGCAAAACAAGCTACAACCCTAATTCTCATATTATTAGGTCTAATTGTTCACGCCCAAGACATTGATGCAAACCGAAAAATCATGAACCGGATCATGATGGATATGAATCATTATCAATACGCAACTGCCGTAGCCGATTCGTTTGACTTGGCCATAAAAGACGCTGTAGGCCAGTTGGCGGGACAAATCATGACCAACGTTAAAAGCACAACAACAATCACCTGGTCGGAACAGGAAATAAACGGTGAGATTTCCAGTGCCTCCTACTTTTCCAATATCAGCAACACTTTCACCGACGTTTGCCTGACCGATTACCATGTATTGATGACCGCCAAGCCCACGAAGAAAAGAAAGACATACGAGGCTTTTGTGTACATCAGCTCCGAAAAAGTCGCTGACATCATCGAAGAAATCAGGCAATCCGAGATTGAAGCCGCGCGTGAGAGGGAAAGACAACTGCAAAGCGATATCAAGTTCTATTATGACGAAGGAACCAGGGCCATTAAAGACATCAGGATCGGCGATGCCCTAAAATGCTTCTA
>Ga0310694_10004293_pt1 | contig 13798 bp, 10 predicted proteins | sample 174DNAGHGhighgp2_FD_203884 | JGI IMG/M metagenome (GOLD analysis project Ga0310694, IMG submission 203884) | Sheep rumen microbial communities from Palmerston North, Manawatu-Wanganui, New Zealand - 1742 DNA GHGhigh gp2 (v2) (version 2) | ecosystem: Host-associated > Mammals > Digestive system... | reverse complement strand
GGACTTCCCGTTTATCCCTGTCCTTCCTTTCTTCTGAGCTGTCCGCAGGCCCCGTCGATATCCCGTCCCAGCTCTCTCCGGATCGTCGCGTTGACCCCCTGTGCTTTCAGCCTGCCGGCGAATGCCTCCACCGCCCGCCGGTCGGGCTCCTTTAATCCCCGCTCCGTCACGGGGTTGACCGGGATCAGGTTGACATGACAGCCCCGCGGTCCGGCCAGGCGGGAAAGCCCCGCCGCGTCCTCCGCGGTATCGTTCACGCCTGCGATCAGCGCATATTCAAAGCTGATCCGGCGTCCCGTTTTCCGGAAGTATGCATCACAGGCATCCATCAGTTCGGCGATCCGGTAACGGTTTGCGACCGGCATGATCTTCCGCCTTTTTTCGTCGCTGACCGCGTGCAGGGAAAGCGCCAGTGTCACCGACAGCTCCTCCTCCGCCAGACGCCGGATCTCCGGCACCAGGCCGCAGGTCGAGACCGTGATGCTCCGCTGGCTGATGTTCTGTCCCTTATCATCCGAGATCATCCGAATGAACTTTACCAGCGCATCATAGTTATCCAGCGGCTCTCCGATCCCCATGACGACAATGTTGCTCACCCGTTCTCCGGTCTGCCGCATCACCGCATAGATCTGCTCGAGCATCTCTGCTGCCGTCAGGGACCGCACCAGCCCGCCGAGGGTCGACGCGCAGAACGCGCATCCCTGCCGGCATCCCACCTGCGAAGAGATACAGACGCTGTTGCCGTGGCGGTATTTCATCCATACGCTCTCGATACAGTTCCCGTCCGGGAGCCGGAAGAGAAACTTCTTCGTCCCGTCCTCGGCGGATGTCTGCTCCCGTACCGTTTCCAGCCGGCAGATCGTTGCCGTCTCCGCGAGTTTTTCCCTGAACGCCTTGGAAAGATTGCTCATTTCCCGCAGATCGGTCACCCGTTTGACATGGATCCAGTCATAGAGCTGCGCGGCCCGAAAGGCCTTTTCCCCGAGCCCCGTCACAAAGGCCGCCAGTTCCTCCGTCGAAAGACTTTTCAGATCGGTCCGTTCCGCCATCAGGGCTGTTCCTGCCTTTCCTGCTGCTGCCAGGGCGAGTCCGGCCCGAAGAAAAACTTCAATCCGTTGTAGGTATAAACGCCGGAGGCCTCGTTCCCGTGCTTATATCCTTCTCCGATCGTAAAAGCAAGATTTCCGCCGATCTCCTGCGGCGGGGCAAAAAACGGGGAATTCCAGAGTTTACGGATCCGTGCGCCGTCATCATCCAGCGCAAAGTCTTCCGAACCGGAGATCACCCACAGATAAAACGGCAGCGGTGCCAGTTCCCGCACGCCGCGGGCAATCGCGATATCATCCAGCCCGATCCCGCAGCTCATCGCAAGATAACGGCTGAAGTATTCGGGACAGTAGGCAAGCACATACCAGGTTGCCACGGATCCGTTGGAGTATCCGGCAAACATCCGGTGATCCCTTGCCGCGATCAGTTCCTCCGGCGTCGTCCCCTCCGCATAGGTACTGAAAGTCTCATCCACCAGCGGGATCAGATCATTGACCAGTTCGTTGTGATAGTTTTCCGTAAAAACCAGCGTCTCCTCGAAACGGTCCGGCGCTTCCGTATCCGAATAATCCACGTTGCGGTAGGTCGGGCAAACGATGATGAGGGGTTCCAGTTCCCCGTTCTCTATCATGTGGTCCACCACATTCTTAAACTCCGAAGGTTCCTCCGGATCCCCGAAAAGATACGTCTCGTCGTGGGAGCCGCCGTGCATCCAGTAGAGCACATCGTATTTTTGTTCCGTCCCGTATCCGTAGGGAAGATAAACGATCGCACGTTTATAGAGCACCGTGCTTTTTTCCTCAAAGCTCAGGGACTCATAGGTCATATAATACAGTTCAAACAGCGTCCCCTGCTGCTGCGCCTCTTCAGTGTATCCTTCGGGGATCTCCGTCAGCGCCGGGGGCACCGGTGCCGCAGTCGCTGCAGGAGACTCCGCTCCTTCGTCCCCTTCCTCTCCGTATATGTTTCCGTTTTCCGCAGCATCCGCCGCTTCCGTCTCCGCTGACGCATCCGCGGCGTTGCTTCCGACCGGCATCATCTCCGCATCCGGAGCAGGAGCAGCCGTCGTCACCGCTGTCTGCACTGCGCCCGTATCCGTGGCAGCCGTGTCTGCCTGCACGCTTCCGGGTGCCGCAATTGCTCCGGCCGTACCGCATCCGCTAAGCAGCGCGAGCGTCAACGCAATCAGACCCGATAGGTATCCCGCTTTCCTCATCTTTCTTTCCGAAACCTCGCAATATAGAATCCGTCCAGAACCGGCATTCCCTCCGGCTCTCCGCTCACGATCTGTAAAAAACCCTGATCCGTAGTATCCCCCTGCAGCACTTCCGGCAGGTATTCCGTAATGGACTCGGGAGACAGCCCCTCCTGTTCTGCCAGCCACTTCCGGTTCTCATCATTCTCCTCCGGGCTTACCGTACAGGTACTGTACAGCAGGACCCCGCCCGGCTTCAGGTACCCGACAGCCGTATGCAGGATCTGCCGCTGCAGCGTCTGCAGGGACAGGATATCCTCCGGCCGTACCCGGTAACGGATGTCACTCTTTCTTCCCAGTACGCCGAGACCCGAGCAGGGAAGGTCCGCGATCACAACATCGGCGCATTCCCTCAGTTCCTCCCGGAGCACTCTCGCATCCTGCTCGCCGGCTTTGATCTGCGGCAGATGCAGCCGCCCGGCATTTTCCCGGATCAGAGCCGTTTTCCGCTCCGTCAGGTCAAACGCATATACGCATCCTCCGCTTCCCGCCGCCTCTGCTGCCCGTATGCTCTTCCCGCCGGGGGCGGCACAGACATCGACCACGGTATCGTTCCTGCGGATCCCTGCGCAGCAGACCGCAAGAGTTGCGCTGACATCCTGCACAAAAAAAGCGCCCTCCGCATACCCCGCCAGCCTGCCGACGCCCTGCGTTCCCTTCAGATAAAAGTTGCGATCCGTATACGGACTCTGCTCCGCCGTAACGCCCTGTGCTTTCCAGAGGGCCGTGAGTTTTTCTTCGTCTGCTGCCTTTGTCAGACATACCGACAGCGGGCGATCCGTAAGACAGGCTGCCAGGATCCGCTCCGTCCGATCGTAGGAATACTGCTCCAGAAAACGCTTCGTGATCCACTCCGGCATGGAATATGCCACGGAGAGAAACGCTGCGGCATCCTTCTCCCGGTCCGGATATCGGATCTCCGCCCTTCCTGCGGCGACCGAGCGCAGCACCCCGTTGATGAATCCGCGCAGGCCGGACAGGCCTTTGCGTACCGCAAGTTTTACCGTCTCGTCCACGGCTGCCCGGTCCGGGACCGTATCCATATACAGGATCTGATAGACCCCCATCCTGAGGAGGATCCGTACCGGCCGCTTCATTTTGGCGGTCTTCGTGGAAGCAAAGAGGTCGATCACATAGTCCAGGGTGATCTGCCTCTCGATCACGCCCTCCGAGAGCCTTCGGAAAAAGGCCAGTTCCCTCGGATCCGCAGCAGTCTGCTTATCCGCAGTCCCGCGGAGCAGCGCATCCGCTTTGCCGCCGTTTTTTTCCAGTTCCAGCAGGACCTCATAGGCCAGGTCCCGGCCCTTTATCTTCTCCGGCATCTTACTCCAACCGCATTCCCTGTTCGATCCTGTATCCCCGCAGGAAGTCTCCCGCGTTCATCCGCTTCTTTCCTTCGATCTGCAGCTCGCGGATCCTAAGCGATCCCTCGCCGCAGCCGATCGTAAATCCGTCTTTCTCCACGGAAAGGACCTCTCCCGGCGTTCCCGCATCGTGGGATACCTCTGCCCGGTAAAACTTGCAGAGTTTTCCGTCCAGCCGGCTGTAAGCGCTCGGCCAGGGATCCATTCCGCGGATCTTCCGTTCGATCGCCGCAGCACTCTTTTGCCAGTCGATCCTGCCGTCTTCCTTTTTCAGCATCCCGACATGCGTCGCCGCATTCTCATCCTGCGGTCTTGCGGTGATCGTTCCGGCCCCGATCCCGGATAGTGCCTCGGTGATCAGCTCCGCTCCACATTCGGCCAGTCTGTCAAAAAGACTCCCGCCGGTTTCCTCCGGCGTCAGGACCACTTCCCGCTGCAGCAGGATATCCCCGGTATCGATCCCCTCATCCATCTGCATGATGGTCACGCCGCTCTTTTCCTCCCCGTTGATGACCGCCCACTGGATCGGAGCAGCACCGCGGTACTTCGGAAGGAGCGAGGCATGGATATTCACACAACCGTAGCGCGGAAGATGAAGGATCTCTGCGGACAGGATCTGCCCGAACGCTGCGACCACATAGATATCTGCAGGGTAAGTCTTTAGGATCTCCACCGCTTCCGGACGTTTGATCCGCTCCGGCTGAAATACGGTAAGACCGTGTTTTAACGCACACTCCTTGACGGGACACGGGGAAAGTTCACCTCTCCGCCCCTTGGGACGGTCCGGCTGCGTCACGACGGCCGTGACCTCGTGCCCTGCCTTAAGGATCGCTTCCAGCGGCCCCACCGAAAAATCGGGAGTCCCCATATAGACTACTTTCATTCGTCGTCATCCTCCGTCCGTACATCCTTCAGTTCTCCCTCCACTTTTTCCGTGTACAGGATCCCCTGCAGATGATCGATCTCATGGCAGAGCGCACGCGCCAGCAGGCCGCGGCCCTCGACCGTGATCTCCTTCATATCGGCATCCAGTGCAACGACTTTCACATAGTCCGGCCGCGTCACGATACCGGTCTTGTTCGGCACGGAAAGACAGCCCTCATACCCTTCCTGCTCACCGCTGGTCTCAACGATACGCGGATTGATGAGACAGTAGACCTCCTCGTCCCCCTCCGCATCCGCCGCACCGGACACGTCAATCACGACGATCTGCTTTAAAACGCCGACCTGAGGAGCGGCGAGTCCCACCCCGTCCCGGTCGTACATCGTATCAAACATGTCCCCGATCAGTTCCTTCGTATGCGCATTCATTTCTTTGACCGGCCGGCAGGGCATCGTTAATACCTCATCTCCGATCTCCCGTATGGTTCTGATTGCCAATGTTTTTTCCTCCTTACTATCAGAATCCGCTGAGCGGATTAAAATCAAACTGCAGGCTGACGTCCCCTGCGCCTCTCTGTTTCATACACTCCGCCTGAATGCTCTCGGCGAGATCCTTTGCCCGGATCAGGATCCCGGGATCTCTGTGCCTGAGATACAGAGCGTAGCGCCAGACATCTTTCAGACGTCCGATGACTGCCGGTGCCGGTCCGAGGATCTGTACCCCTTCCCCGTCCAATGCCTCCCGCAGTCCGGAGGCGACCGTTTCCGCCCGCCGCATGCAGGCCCCGGCATCCTCCGAATAAAACTGCATGTTCAGGATCCGGGCCACCGGCGGATAGTCCGCCAGTTCACGGAAACCGATCTCCTGCTCATAAAAGGCTTCATAATCCTGGGCCGCCGCACATTGTATGGCCGGATGTTCCGGCCGGTAGGTCTGGATCACGACTTCTCCCGGTTTCCCGCCCCTTCCCGCGCGTCCGGCTGCCTGTGCCAGCAGCTGGAAGGTCCGCTCCGCCGCATTGAAGTCGGAGGCCCCCAGCGAAAGGTCTGCCGCGATCGCACCGACCAGGGTCACATTCGGAAAATCATGTCCTTTGACGATCATCTGCGTCCCGACGAGGATATCGGCTTCCCCATCCGCAAAGGTCTGAAGGATATGTTCGTAATCCTCCCTGTTCTTTGCGGTATCCGCATCCATCCGCCGGATCTTCGCCGAAGGATACATCGTCTTCAGCGCGTCTTCGACCTGTTCGGTCCCGACCCGGAAGCCGGCGATATATTTCGAGCCGCAGGACGGACAGCAGGAGGGCATCTGCTCCCTGTGTCCGCAGTAATGACAGATGAGAGTTCCGTTTTTGTGTTCTGTCAGGGATACGTCACAATGGGGACATTTTAACACAGTTCCGCAGCTTCTGCACGAAATAAATCCGGCGATCCCGCGCCGGTTGATAAAGATCATGCTCTGCTCACCCTTATAGATCCGGTCCGTAAGCAGTTCCTTCAGCCGCGCGGAAAAGATGCTCCGGTTTCCCCGTTTCAGTTCTTCCCTGAGGTCGACGACATGCACCTTCGGAAGTTTTGCACTCCCGTAACGCGCATCCAGGGTAAACAGCCGGTATCGTCCCTGCTTTGCGGCATAGTAACTGCTCAAAGACGGTGTGGCCGAACCGAGCACCAGAAGCGCATGCGACCGTCCGGCGAGATACTCCGCCACTTCCCGTGCATGATACTTCGGCATCTTTTCGCTTTTGTAACTGAGCTCGTGCTCCTCATCGATCACGATGATCCCGGGATCGGGAAACGGAGTAAACAATGCCGAGCGGGGCCCGATCATGATATCGAGTTCCCCCCGTTTTGCCCGTTCATACTGATCATAGCGTTCTCCGTCGGAAAGCTTCGAATGGAGCACGGAGACCCGGTCCCCGAAACGCGCATAAAAGCGCATCAGGGTCTGAAAGGTCAGCGCGATCTCCGGGATCAGGACGATAGCCTGCCGTCCTGCCGCGACTGTTTTCTCGATCAATGAGATATAAACTTCCGTCTTTCCGCTGCCCGTGATCCCGCGGATCAGCGCCGGGCGCGGCGCTTCCTTCCCCGCTTCCTCCAGGATCCCGTCTGCGACCGCCTGCTGCTCCGGACTCAGATGCAGTTCCTGCGTTGCCGTTTTCGCCGACTTCGGGATGGGATTGCGGTATGCACGCCCGCTCTCGATCCGGATGAGTCCCTGCGCTTCTGCCGTCTTTAAGACCGAGGGAGAAACCTTCAGTTTCTCCGTTACCATCGGCATCGGCAGTTCCTCCGCCTCCAGCAGGCCCTCACAAAGACGGATCCTCGCAGCGAAACGGACCGGATTCAGCGTTTCGATCTGTTTCTTCAGTTCCTCTTCGGATGCGGTACGAAAGACGGTCTTGCAGACATTTTCCCGGATCTTTTTTTTCACGGGAAGGACGGTCCGCATCGCCGTGATCATCGTCCCGCCGTATTGCCGCTTCATCCATGCGGCCAGCGACAGGATCCTGCCCTCCAGTCCGACGGCGCGCTCATTGATCCGGAGGATCTCCTTGATCAGGCTTTCCTCCAGTTCCGCACGGTCGCTGAGTCCGACCACATAGCCCTTGCGTTCTTTATCCGCTTTCCCGAAGGGGACCGTAACCTCCATCCCCTCTTCGATCCTGTCCCGGAGCTCCTCCGGGATCCGGTATTGAAAGGGCCGGTCCAGACGCTCATGCGCGATATCGATGATGATATCCGCAAATCTCATTGCTGCGCCAGCTCCGGATACTGTTTTGCCACACGCTCATACGCGTCGTCCATGCCCTCTTCTTTCAGGATCTCGAGGACCAGACGCCGCTCATCCATCGGATGCTTTACTCCACGGATCTCCTGATAATCCTCATGTCCCTTGCCGGCCAGAATGATGATATCGCCCGGCTTCGCATTTTTGATCGCATAGCGGATCGCTTCCTTACGGTCCGGCACGGTCACGTAACCGCCGTCCGTCTTTTTCATTCCCGTGATGATATCTTCGATGATGTCCATCGGCTCTTCATCCCGCGGATTATCCGAGGTGATGATCGTCAGATCCGAAAGTTTCCCGGAGACCTCCCCCATCTCGTAACGCCTGGATTTCGCCCGGTTTCCGCCGCAGCCAAAGAGCGTCACGATCCGCTCCGGATGATACTCCTTCAGCGTGGTCAGAAGGCTCTCGAGTGCCATCGCATTGTGCGCATAATCGATCATCAACGTATACTCCTCCGATACGGGGAGCATCTCCAGACGTCCCTTGACCGTCATCCCGTGAAAAAGAGTATCCGTCACACGTGCGGTTTCCGCCAGGCTTTCCGCATTGCTTCCGGCAGCGCCGTCCGATTGCCGCAGCAGTTCCAGCGCGGTCACAACGGAAAGGTATGCCGCCATCGCGTTATATACCGAAAACCTTCCGGGCTGCGGGATCTCGCAAGGGATGCTCCCCCGCCCGGCCTTCAGCCGGAGTGAAGTTCCCAGCACACCGTTTTTCCGGAACGGCTTCAGCTCATCCGCGCTGAGCGTGCAGCCTTCCCTTCCGATCCCGTAACCGAGCCGTTCCTCCCATTTTTCCCCGAGTACGTCCTTTGCATGCGGATCATCCTCATTGCAGATCGCCAGCTGCGTCTGCTCAAAAAGCAGGCTTTTGCAGTGCAGGTAATCCGCAAAATCCTTGTGCTCGTTCGGGCCGATATGGTCCGGCGAAAGATTCGTAAATACCGCGATATCAAAGACAAAGCCGCCGGTCCGGTGCATCATGAGTCCCTGGGACGAGACCTCCATCACCACCGCCTGACAGCCGTTCTCAACCATCTCCGCCATATACTGCTGCAGTTCGTAGGATTCCGGCGTCGTATTTTTCGCCGGGATACTGCGGGATCCGGTATTCACCTCGACGGTCCCGATGAGGCCGCATTTTTTCCCGCAGCCGTTTAAGGTATTCCGCACCAGATATGCGGTCGTCGTCTTGCCTTTCGTGCCGGTGATCCCGATCGTGATCAGATGCTTTGCCGGATGGCCGAACCATGCCGCAGAAAGGACAGCCAGCGCCAGTCTGGTATCCGGACATACGATATAGGAAACACCCGCATCTTTGCAGCGTTTTCTCCATTCCTCCGAATCCCGCTCCGCGATGACCGCCGCCGCTTTTTTTTCGATCGCTTCCGGGATCGCATCATGTCCGTCAAACTTTGCTCCGCGGATGCAGACAAAGATACATCCTTCCACGATCTTTCTGGAATCATAGACCAGCGCCGTGATCACTGTTTTCTCCATTTCTTCGCGGCGTGCTTCGGTCCCGGGAATGCCGCCCGCCAGCTCATACAGTGTTTTCGACATGGATTTTCCTCCGATCTTTTTCTACGTATTTTGTACGGTAATAAATACAGTTTTCAATAAAATATACACATATTGCACACAAAATAGACACAATTGCGGACTATACTCTGAATCAAGATAGTGAAACACACATTACTATCTCCCCCTCATAGTAAGGCCGTCATCTTCCGCAGATGACGGCCTTTTTTTTCCGAACAGAAAAGAGAAGACCGGCAGCCGAAGGATCGCCGCCGTGATCACGGAAAGCACCAGGACCGTCAGGATCATGGTGATCTTCGTCGCGAAATTGTGGTCAAAACGCAGGAATACCATTTCCCCCAGTTTTTTCGCGGCAGCAATGATCCCAAACTCGGTCAGTGCGATATACAGGATCATCGCGTAGCGCCCGCAAAGATTCACCGGCCGGATCTCTCCGACCCAGTCGCAGAGAAGATAAGCTCCGCCGCTGATGAGGATCGCCGCCGGGATCGAGCACCACGCTTTCCCGAGGAGCAGCTGCTCCGGATCAAAACCGTAGGAGCAGCAGGCCAGAGCGATCCCTGCCGCGAGCATGACTGCGGCTGCGCCGACACTTTCCTTACGCATTTTCCGAAGCACCGGTCCCAGAGAGGAAAGCCACATTCCGAAAAGCAGGAACGGTCCGATCAGGATCGCTCTCCAGAGCACAAAGATGAGACGGATCGCGATCCCCCTAAGGCCCCGCTCTTCCATCATCGATGCGATGAAAAACGCCTGTGAAGTATGCAGGATCATATAGCACAAAGCCAGAAGGCACATCACCGTCGCGGCGGCGGACGGCTTCAGGAAACGCCGCAGCCCCCACCACAGAAGCATGGCCAGAAACAATGCGGGAAGCAGCCACAGACTACCGCTCCCGTAGAAGATCAGCCCCGATACGATACGCCCGGTCAGTTCCGATACCGCCTCGTTTCCCGTGATCCTGTCCGGCCAAAGGAGCGTTCCCGCCGCATACCCCGCCGTAAGCAGCAGGGAAAACCAGCCGTAAGGGATCAGAAGAACCCTCGCCGCAGACCGTACCGTGCTCTCTTTTTCTTTCAGCGCCGCGCCGGCAGATACCGTCAGCATCGGGACCGCCGTACACAAAAGGATACGGTGCACGGCTCCGGAGCGTTCCGAAAGTCCCAGCGCGGCCCACAAAAGGATCGCGACTCCTGTATACAATTCCCGGACATCCGTGTTTTCTTTTTTCATTGATAATCCTCTACAATGAGCTGTATGCTTTTCGTTCCGTGATAAGTATTCCACTGCGGAAAGAATGCAAGCATGAGCGGGACCTCCCCGCGTCCGTTCCGCACCCGCTCCGCCGCTTCCTCTCCGAAGGTTTCCGTCAGGTATTCCGAAAACGCTTCCGTCTCCCGAAACAGCGTAAACTCATAAATCTTTCCTTCATCTTTTACTTTCAGGGCGGCGACTTTCCCGCCCTTCCCGTAGGGCCGGAATCCCGTCAGGGTCAGCCCTGCCCGCGCAAAATGCGCTCTGGGATTGCCGTTTCCCGTCGGCTCCATGCTCTCCAGTGCGTCGAGCAGCTTCGCATCCACACAGGATAAAGGCAATTCCATATCGATCCGCAGTTTCTCGCTGAAGTCTTCCTCTTTCAGCCTGCAGTTTTCATTCAGACGGCGTCTTAACTCATCGATATTTTCCTTCGGGAGCGAGAAGCCGGCCGCCTGTGCATGTCCGCCGAAGCGGGTAAAGAGATCCGCCACCTCGTTCATTGCTTCATAGATATGATACGCCGGGATCGAACGTGCAGAACCTTTGGCTCCGTCCTCCGCATCCGTGATGACCAGGACCGGCCGGGAATATTTTTCCCTTACTCTTCCCGCGACCAGACCCGCAATGCTCTCGTGACAGTCCGGAAGGTAGATCACATAGACGCGGTCATTCGCAAATGCCCCCGTCATGATCTGCTCCTCGGCCGCCCGGCATGCCTGCTCGGTCATCGTTTTCCGGCTTTCGTTCAGTTCTTTCAGTTCCCCGGCGATCCGCATCGCTTCCCCGGGATCTTCGGTCGTCAGCAGTTCCAGCGCCCTCGATGCCGTATCGATCCGCCCGGTCGCATTGATGCAGGGACCGAGGACAAAGCCCAGATGATAGGTCGTGATCTTCTGCCCGTACAGGCCGCTCGCCGTAAGGAGTTCCCGGATGCCGTTCCCGGGGGCTTCCTGCATCAGTTTCAGCCCCTCTTTGACCAGAGGGCGGTTCTCGTCCTTCAGATCCATGACATCACAGACCGTCGCAAGTGCGGCAAGCTGTATCATCCATGCTTCCGGTGCCGCAGCCGGATCGTCTTTCTCCGACACCCCCATGATCCCGTAAAGCAGCCGGATCAGGCGGTAGGCGATAAACGCGCCGCAGATCCCCGAAAAAGGATACGGACAGTCCTCCTGCTTGGGATCCACGATGGCATCCGCCTCCGGCAGGAGATAGTGCTTTCCCTCCGCCGTCTCTTCAAAGGGAACCTCATGGTGGTCCGTGATCAGAAAAGTGATGCCGTACGCCTTTGCCGCAGCAACCTCTTCTCTGGCTGCGATCCCGTTGTCACAGGTGAGGATCAGTTCGACCCCGTCCTCATGGGCCCGGTCGATCATACTCCGGTTGACCCCGTATCCGTCATGGATCCGGTGGGGGATGACCGCATCGGCATCCGCTCCGATCCCCCTCAATCCGCGGAGCAGGATCGCACTCGCACATACCCCGTCCACGTCATAGTCTCCGATGACACGGATCTTTTTCCCGTCCCGGATATATTGCTCCAGCAGAAGACAGGCCTTTTCCATATCCTTCATCCCTGCCGGATCGTGCAGGAGTTCGATCCCGCCGCTTAAATACCGGCGGATCTCCTCATCTGTTTTGATATCCCGGTTATTTAACAGTCTCGCCAGGACCGGAGAGATGGAAAGACGCCTGCCGGTCTCCACATAATCTCCGCCTTTTCGTTTCAGCACCCACTCTTTTCGCATTGCTTTATTATATCACAAAACCCTGCGCAAAAAAGAGATATTTTCTTTTTCGGCGATCCGTGCTATACTTGGGAACGTTATCAATCACGGAAAGGAACGGATCAACCTCATGAGCGAAGAGATCAGCAAATCCAAACAGAAACGACTGGCGCAGGAACAGGCCCGGAAAGAGCAGCGTGCCAAAGCGGCAATGACGAAATTCTGGACCGTCTTCATCCCGCTTGCACTGATCGCGGTGATCGTGATCGCCGCTTTCATCTATCAGTCCGGCAAACTGGACTACTCCAGATACCTGACTTCCGAAGGAAAGATCAAGGGAGTTACCGCCTCGGACTATGTAACCGTCAACTATCAGGCCCTGCAGTTTTCCCGTGCGGATCTGCTCCCGGGCGAAGATCTGATCGAAAGCGAACTTAATTCGGCAGTCTCCTCCCACGCAGAGCTGTCCTCGGATGCGAGTCTCAGTGTAAAAGACGGCGACCGCATCGTAGTGACCTATACCAATACGCTGAACGACGGGACCGTATTTGAAGGACCGGAAAACGCGGACGGCGGAAAGACGATCACCATCGGCATGGATCAGCTGGCAGCCGGCGTGGACAGCGCCCTGACCGGACATCATCCCGGAGAAACCGTAAGTGCTACGGTAACGCCGGATGCTACGGAAGACGTACCGGATCCCCTGCCTACCACCTATTCCGTAACGATCAGCGGGATCTACGTCGAGCCGGAATTAAACGATGCTTTCATCGCTGCCAACTACGGTGATCAGGCGACGACCGTCGAAGGCTATCGTCAGGTCCTGACCGACCAGCATTACAACGAAGCACTCCGCGATGCCATCACTTCTTCGCTTTCGGAAAACAGCACGGTCAGCCGTTATCCGGACAAATATGTCGCGAATATGGAAAAAGTACTCGCCGTGCAGGATGAGCAGAGTCTTAACTACTACAATGCAATGTACCAGCAGTATCTCGGAGCACCGCTCTACAATTCGGTACTCGACATGTACGGCTGCGCTACGGAAGACGAATACAAGGCACAGCTCCATGAGCGTGCCCTGCAGAGCACCGCAGATGCCCTTGAGATCCAGTACATCTATGAATCCGCGGGCCTCAGCAATCCGGTGGCGGATGTGCAGGCCTATGTACAGGCGCAGGGAAACAGTTACGATGATATGAAGAACACCTACGGCGCCGGATATCTCGCGCAGTCTTCGATGACGGAGAAAGTCATGACCTATCTGATGCAGACCGTGACCGTGACGGATTAAGGACGGCAAAGCGTACAGCACCTTAAATAGGAACACCGGCAGAGCTTCAGTTCTGCCGGTGTTTTTTATATCGTGTGGATTGTCCGCGTTCCGGGCAAATGAGACAGCACGCTCGACTCGCTCCCGCTCAGTTCCTCACGTAGCCTCGCTATACTCGAACTGCGCTTCGCTTGTTCTCGTTAAGCGAGGACGTTCGGAATGGTCTCGCTTAGCTGTTCTCAATTGCCGGAACGGGGTTGTTGCAGACTGATCCGTCGCACGCTCACATATTCAGAAGAACAAGGCGGATGAGTTCCTCGGCGTTTGCGGGGACGGAGCGGTCCGCAGGGCCCGAGGATGCGCCTTCACCGGCCAGGAGCTGCTGACGGGCGTAGCGGATGAGTTCCTCCGAAAGGGTACAGCGGACCGTTCCGTCCTCCGCCCCAAACTCGATGGCTACGACCGTGTGCGTGGTCCCGTCAGGCGCGGGGACCTCCATCGCGGAGACCAGGCAGGCTCCGGACATGGTCGTGGTTCCCGTCTTCAGACCCACGACTCCGGGGACGTTGAAGAGCAGCGGATTGGTATTGGTGACGGAAGTATCAAAACTTTCCAGCGTCGCACTCTGCAGGGAAGTGATCTCAGTGATCTC
>Ga0310694_10004291_pt1 | contig 13801 bp, 12 predicted proteins | sample 174DNAGHGhighgp2_FD_203884 | JGI IMG/M metagenome (GOLD analysis project Ga0310694, IMG submission 203884) | Sheep rumen microbial communities from Palmerston North, Manawatu-Wanganui, New Zealand - 1742 DNA GHGhigh gp2 (v2) (version 2) | ecosystem: Host-associated > Mammals > Digestive system... | reverse complement strand
AAATCAATAGCTGTACAGTGATCTCCTACATATAACCAGTCTCTTACATTTTCCCCCTTACCATATACCGGTAATTTTTCATTTCTTAATGCCTTTTGAATCATTAAAGGTATTAACTTTTCAGGAAAATGGTATGGGCCATAATTATTAGAACATCTAGATATAGTACAAGGTAATCCAAATGTTCTATGATATGCTTGAACTAATAAATCCGCACTTGCCTTACTAGCACTATATGGTGATGATGTATGAATTGGAGTATTCTCTGTAAAGAATAGATCAGGTCTATCTAGAGGTAGGTCTCCATATACTTCATCTGTAGATACCTGATGGTATCTCTTAATACCATACTTTCTACATGCATCCATTAATGTTTGTGTACCTAATATATTTGTCTCTAAGAAAATTCTAGGATTTTCAATAGATCTATCTACATGAGATTCAGCAGCGAAATTAATTACATAATCAAATTTCTCTTCTTCAAATAATTTAAATACTGCTTCTCTATTACATATATTTTCATGTACAAACTTAAAATTAGGCTTATCCATAATTGGAGCTAATGTTTCCATATTACCAGCATAAGTTAGGGCATCAATACAAACATATTGGTCATTAGGATATTTATTTACCATGATGTGTAAGAAGTTTCCACCAATGAAACCTGCTCCACCTGTTACTAAAAATTTTGACATATGAATGCCTCCCTTATTTAAGATTATTTTAAAAATTCATTAACCTTTTCAATAATCTTTTTTACATCTTCATCAGTTAACCACATATGAAGTGGCATAGTAATTAAATGCTGAGATACCTCATGTGCATATGGACAAGTTCCATTTGCATATATATACATTGAATATTCTGTATTATCTCTATAATGTACACCACAATTAATATCATTTTTAGATAAGAAATCTAGTAATGCTTCTCTATCTGGTACTATTAATTCATATAAATGATATGAACATTCATCCGAATAATTTGCTGGAACAATTTGAATATTCTTATTGTTCTTGAAGCCTTCATTATACATCTTAACGATTTCTCTTCTTCTTTGGTTTTCTTCATCTAAGTACTTTAATTGAACTAAACCAATGGCTGCCATAATTGCATTACCATTATACTTATAACCAACATAGTCTACATCATACTTCCAAGCATATGTACCCTTATTGCTTCTAGCGTAAGTATCCTTATTAATACCTAACCATGCTAATTGTCTTGCTAGCTTATCGCTCTTTTCATCACTAAAGCAAATCATACCACTATCACCAGTAGGTAAGTTCTTAACAGCTTGATATGAATAAACTGTTACATCTACTCCATCCATAGTTCCAGGGAATACTCCATTAACTCTAGTACCAGACATATGAGCAGCATCTAGTATTAGCTTTAGATTATGCTTCTTACAAATCTCAATAATCTTATCTAATTGACCAAATCTTCCTCCGTAACCAACGAAGATAACTGCTTTAGTCTTTGGTGTAATCTTCTTTTCTACATCTACTGGATCTAGACATAAATATTTGTCTACATCAGCAAATACTGCATGCATATTTTCATATAATATTGCATGATTTGTTGATACGAATGTTATAGGTGTAGAGATAATTTCATCTCCATCATTCCATCCGTTTTCCATCTTTAAAATCTTTACAGCTAAATGTAAGCCTACTGTGTTTGAATTAATATAGTAAGCATACTTATGCTTTGTATATTCCTTCCATGCATCTTCAAATTGAACAGTCTTGAATCCCATTCCTGTCCAACCCTTTTCTAGACACTCCTTAACTGCGTCTAAACATTCATCAATATGAAACTTTGGTTTTAATACTTGTATTGCCATTTTTATTCTCTCCTTAAAATTTAATCTTACTATCCTTTAATGCAGGATGCACTTTATCCTTTTCACTTAGTAATACTTCGCCCTTATATGGCCAAACAATCCCAATTTCAGGATCATTCCACATTATACCACCTTCATCCTCAGGATGGTATAGATTATCACATTTATATGCGAATGTTGCAGTTTCACTTAATACTACAAATCCATGAGCGAATCCTCTTGGAATCATAAATTGATTACCCTTTTCTGCAGATAAGATAACTCCAACCCATTTACCATATGTTTTAGAATTAGCTCGCAAATCTACTGCAACATCAAATACCTCTCCTTCTAAGCATCTAACTAATTTTGCTTGAGGGAAAGTCTTTTGGAAATGAAGGCCACGAAGTACTCCAGCCTTAGATTTAGATTGATTATCTTGAACAAAATTATAATCTAATCCTGAAGCCTTAAAATCAGCTTCCTTATATGTTTCCATGAAGTAACCTCTATTATCTCCATATTTTTTAACATCAATTATATATACACCTTCAATTTCGGTTTCATTGAAAGTGAAATTACCAAATGTCTTTGCCATTATTTTAATACCTTTCCTTCTGCGACATTAATTAAATGCTTCCCATATTGATTCTTAGCCATTGTATTTCCTATTTCTAATAGTTTTTCTTTTGTAATCCAACCATTATCAAATGCGATTTCTTCAGGACATGATATCATTAATCCTTGGTGCTCTTCAATCATTTTAACAAAAGCTGTAGCTTCAGCTAGACTTTCATGAGTTCCTGCATCTAACCATGTTAAGCCTCTACCAAATGTAATAACATTTAAATTATTATCATCTAGATACATATTATTTAGAGTAGTAATTTCAAGTTCACCTCTTGCTGATGGCTTCACATCATGAGCTTTTTTAGAAACACCTTTTGGATAGAAATATAAACCAATTACAGCATAATTTGATTTAGGCTGTTTAGGCTTTTCTTCAATTGAAATTGCTGTTCCTTGCTCATCGAATTCTACAACTCCAAATCTTTCAGGATCTGGTACATAATAACCAAATATAGTTGCTTTACCAGATTCCGCATTTTTTACTGCTTCTTTTAGATTTTTCTTTAATCCATTACCATATAAAACATTATCACCTAATATCATACAACATGCGTCATCACCTATAAAATCTTCACCTAGTAAGAATGCTTGAGCAAGTCCATCAGGGGAAGGTTGTACCTTGTATTGTAAATTAAGGCCAAAATGGTTACCATTACCAAGTAAAGCTTCCATTCTTGGAGTATCTTCTGGTGTAGATATAATTAAAATATCTTTTATTCCAGCTAGCATTAAAATAGATAATGGATAATAAATCATTGGTTTATCATATACTGGTAATAATTGCTTAGAGGTCACTGTCGTTAAAGGATATAAACGAGTTCCACTTCCTCCAGCTAATATAATTCCTTTCATTTAATCACCTCGCATTTCTTTTTAAAATCATTATAAATCTTATAAACACTATAGTTCTCAAGAATATTTCTATCGATTCTTACATAAGGTTTATTAAGAAATTCATCAATATCGTTCATAGTCGTATTTGCATCAACAATCAAAATATTATTAGGATTATAGAAATCCATATTCATAAATCCTTTGTTATTTGTTATATACTTTTTTTCAAATATTAAAGATTCCAATGTTCTAAAAGTTATATTAGTTGTATTATTAAAATCAACTAAACATTTAGACTCAAAAACCCTATTTAAATACTCTATGAATGGAATATACTCCGAAAAATAATTGAACAATTTATTACCTTTTTTTGATTCATCCAAATAGGCTGTAAAAATATCAAACTGAAACGTATATTTATCACCAATCAATTTGGCAAATTTCTCTAATAATTCCATTCTATTTTTATCATGTCCTAAAAAATAAAAATCTCTTTTTATTGGCAAATCAAGTTTTGGATAATCAATGTAATAAAAATCATTAAAATGATGGAAGCCATACTTTTTACTTTCATCGATACTATAAGAATAAATGTTATCAATAGGTAAATATTTTTTATAATAATTAGCTTTTTCATCAGTTAATGGATTCCATATTAATAGCCATGATTTTTTAGGTCTATATTTCTTCATTAAATATAATAAATCATCATTGACATAAGCATCAATTATCGCAAGCCCTGTATCTTTAACTATTGCGTCAACAATTTTCTTATCATATATTTTGTAACATATTTTTTTGTTAATTTGTTTTAAGAAAGGAAATACTTTAATTCTTTTTACAAAAAACAGATTTACCTTTCTTAAAAAATTGCTGAATTTATTATAATTTTTCTTAGTAAAAACAATATTATATGATTCTACATCAATTTTATCACAGTAATATTGATTCTTTGCAGGAAGCGACATTACAAATTCATTCATATTATTCCTCCGTTAAACTATAACGATTTTAATAAGTTAGTTAGTCTTTCATAATATACATCAATTGTATTATTAGTCTCAATTTTTTTAAAATTATCTTCAACAAACTTCATATATGTATCAGTATCTAATGAATAAACATATTCTAACTTATTTAATAAATCATTACTATCCTTAATATCAAATAAAAGATCTTCATTATTAATCATGCCTTTTATTCCACCTCTATTTGAACCAATTACAATTGTTTTATTTGCCATAGGTTCTAACACAGTGTTAGGATAGTTTTCTATCCATAAAGATGGAACAACAACGCAAAATACTTCCTTTAATTTATTTAAAATCAAATCATTTTTCATATAACCAAAATATTTGATTTGACCATCATTTTCAATACTTTTTTCAAATAACTCTTTTTCTTTCGGAACTACTTTTCCAATTATATGTAATTCAACATCATCTTTATTAACATAAAATTTTTTGAATGCATCAATTAAAATATAAATACCTTTTATTTCTTCAATCATTCCATAATAAAGAAAAATTTTCTTTCCAATCAATTTCTTTTCCTTCACAGTGATTTTTGAAAAATCAAATGGATTATTTATACAAACAATATCATGATTATTTTCTTTACATTTCATTGTAAGAGCTTCACTTGGACAAATAAACTTATCTATAGATTTAAACTTAAATTTATTAATTCTATCAAAAGATTTCTTCTTAAATTTTGTTTTAAAACCTTTATTTTTTAAACAGTTTTTACAATTTGAATTACAATAGCCTGCACATTCTGTATAATCATCATAAATACAAGTTGTTTTAGAACAAACAGCACCATAATCTCTAATAGTTTGAACTGTTTTATAATTCTTAACTGCCTTATAAACAGTTATTGGGCAAGCGAATATATTATTAATATGGATATAGTCAGGGCCAAATTTTTTAATTATCCTTTTTAATTTAAATTTAATAATAGGATTAGAGAACAACTTATTATAAACTTTTGAAAAAAAAGTATAATTAATCTTAATATTTATATTATTTTCAATTATTTTATTTTTTTTATCAAATGTTATTAGCAATACTTCATCATTATGAGAAATAAAATTACTCATTTCCCTTTTTGTTTGGAGCTCTGCTCCGCCACATTCAATAAAATCATTAATTAATAATACTTTCATTTTTCAAACCTTTACCTTTTATTTTATTTATTGGATTATTTAAAACCATTTCAATCAAAAATACAGGAAACATCCAAACTGGATTAAATAACAAATTATTAAAGAAGCTAATCACTATTGAAGTAATTAATATCATTTTAACTGCAATATTTATTAAATTATGATTCTTGTATTTAAAAATTTTATAGAATCCATATAAAACTATGCCTAAGCCAATTATGTTTGTTGTCACTAATATAAACAATAATGACGAATCCATACCATAACTTGCAGCTCGTCCGACTTCTTCGCCGATTTTTAATTTATAAGCACCCAACATATTATAACCTATTCCAAGGAAATTAGTATCTTTGTAATATTGAAGACTATATTTCCAGGAATCAAATCTATGCATAGCTGATGGATCAGAATAAAAATTTCTTATTCGTTCAAATACTGTAATATTTGAAAAGAAAAACAAGTAAAAAAATGTAATTAACATTAATAAATACAATACTATTTTGTAAATACCAATTGGCTTTTTTAATTCATAGAAAATAAAATAAAAAATTAAAACAACTATTAAACCAACCATGCCACTTCTTGATTTAGTAAGTAGAATAGCAATTACAAATATAACTATTTCAAGTATTAATTTAATAGATAACGAATTATTTTTATTTCTTCTATTGTTAAAATCAATTAACTCGGCAAAGCATATAGCAATCGGAATCAATAAGCACGATGCCAAATAATTAGGATCCAAATATGTTGATAATAATCTATCATGGTGAGGATCTGGAGTTGGCCAATAAAAACCTAATTTATAAAAAACTCCATACCAATCATATGCGATAGGATATACAAGATACTGAAATAAACCAATTAAAACAACTAAGAAATAACACATTTTAATAAACTTAACTAACCATTTTTTCGATATTTTTTGACAATCAATTAAATAATTTAATGCTCTTACAAGCAATAATAAATGGATAATTCTAAACAAATAAAACAATCCATATGCAAAGTCATTAAAAGCATAACCATTGATTATCAAACAAATAAAATCAAGTACAAATGCATATATAATCCAAACATATATCCATCGATTTTTACTTCTTTTTAAAGATTTAAATTTCCATTTGTTTTTTATTAAAAAGTAAAAAGCTGATATAAATGTTACTATCGAAAATATTTCAGATAATTTCAAAGGCATTCTATTACCTAAATTAATAGTAAAGGCATTAGAAAGTACAATATATGAAAAAATTTGGAATAATATTATACCAGTAATTAATATTGACTTTTTATTTACCTTTTTTGAAACATTTTCCATTTTAATCCTCTTATAAATTTTTTAAAATAGTACTAACTGTATTTTTAAAATTATATTTTTCTAAAATTTCACTTCTATCAGTAAATTCTACTATTGGATTTGATTTAAGCTTTTCAACCAAATCATTTGTATCAGTGAAGAAAATTACTGATAAATCCTTATAAACTTCTTTAAATACTTCAATTGATGAAATAATTGGTGTAGTTTTTAAATATAAAGCCTCTAAAGGCGGAATACCAAAGCCTTCATATAATGATGGCTGAACCAAATATTTTGCTTTAGATATTTCATCTAAAAGCTCATCATCAGATAGTCTTCCAGTAAAAACAACATTTTTATATTTTGTTTCATCAAACTGACTTCCAACTAAAAATTTTTCCTTTTGACCAATTATTTTTAATTTGTAAGTATTATTATCAAGTCTATTAAAAGCATCTAATAAAATATCAATTCCTTTATGTGGCTTTACATTTCCAACATAAATAATTGTGTTTTCCTTTTCAACTTTTTTATCCTTATTTGCATATTCTATTATTTCCTTAGATAATCCAATATAATTTAGAATTAGCTTATTTTGATATTTAGGGAAATAATATTTACATCTATTAATTGTAAAATTAGAAACAACAAATATCTTTTTAGACTTCTTAAAGCATCTTTTAAATAGATGCTTCTTTAATTTATAATCTAAAAATCCAGATGTTGTTGTTTCCTTCATATCAAGGAAAATTAAATCATGAACAATAGTATATGTTGGGATTTTAATTCCATATGGGATAATAAAATTCGGAATAAATACTATATCACATAGCTTATTAATTTCTTTATTAAATTTAAGTATTCCACCCTTAGAAAAAGGATCAGTATCATTTATAATAACCTTTGCTTTAGGATATTTTGCTTCTAATTCCTTAGAACCAATCAAATAATACTCATGCTCATCAAATGGAAGATTATCTAGAATACCTTCTAATACTCTACCTATTCCAGATTTACCTAAATATCTACAATCTATAGCAATCCTCATTATTTAGTTACCTCATTTATCAAATTATTAACTAAGGTTTTAAATCTATCTTCCTTAAATAATTCATTAACTCTATTTTTACTATTTTTTTCAAATTTCTGTCTTAATTCATCATTTGAAATTAATTCATTAATTGCTTTAGCATAAGCCTCTACATTACCATTTTCTACTTCTAATCCAGTCTCATTATTAATAGATACATAATTAACTCCAGAACCAGGAATAGTAAATGTAACTGACGCTTTACCATAATACATAGCTTCTGCTAAGCCAATACCAAATGCTTCATTCTTTGTAATTGAAGGGAAGCAAAAAATATCACAAGCAAGTAAATATGCCTTTAGCTCATCATCAGAAATTCTACCTAAGAACTCAATTTTAGAATCTACTGATGCTTCCTTCTTTAATTCATCAGTAAGAGGTCCCTTACCTCCAATTAATACTGCATAATTATCATCTAATAATTTAGATGCTTGAATTAAATAAGTTAGTCCCTTATAAGGAACATGACGCCCAAATGCAAATAATATATGCTTACCATTATATTTTTCCTTAATCTTATTTGCCATCTTAATGTGACTATCATCATATGTTAATCTTTCTTCACTAACACAATTAGGAATTACTAATGCTTTAGCCACATTTGGCTTTAGGAAAGGACTACCTTCAATATAATTAGGTGATGTTGCAACAACCTTATCAGCATATTTTAAAAGTTTTTTAGTTTGGCCATTAAATAGCTTTCCTAATAATTTTTGCTTTGTAATATCAAGATGCCACCAAATAATAAATTTGAATTGCTTCTTCTTTAAATATTTCTTTAAGAAATGAGCAACAAAAGGATTGGGATAATGGAATATAACAATTTCAGGATTATATTCCTTCATTATCTTTTTAAGTACCTTACCATAAGATAAGGCAATAGATTGAGATGCAACCTTAACTTGACAATTAACTCTAGTTACATCTATACCATCAACCTGATCAGTGATTGTGCCTTTTTCATGATTGAAGCATAATACTTTCATTTCATATTCATTTTTTAATGCATTTAGAACATCTCTTGTAACTTGTTCTATACCTCCAATATGAGGATACATATAATTGTCAATTTGAAGAATTCTCTTCATTCTAAACTCATCTCAATTCTTATAATAATTTAATAATTTTCTTTATATCCTGATTTTTTGATTTATCACAAACCAGGATATTATCGCGAGTTACCGCAACAATCATATTTGTAACACCTAGTAGTGATACTGTTTGTGATACACCATCACTAACAACAATGTTGTTATTAGAATCAACAGAAATACATTTAATTCCTCTTACTACATTTGAATTTTCATCCTTATCAAATAATTCTTCAAATGCTGTAAAATTACCAACATCATTCCATCCAAATTCAGATGGAATAACCATTATGTTATTTGCTTTTTCCATAACTGCAAAATCTATTGATTTCTTTTCAAAATTCATAAACTTTTCTTTTACTAATTCAGCAGTCTTTACTCCTTCATTTTTATTGAATAAAGGCTTTATAGATTCAATAGTTTCATAATGATTTAAAGAATATTCCTTTAAAGCATTCATAATAGTTTCATATTTAAATATAAACATTCCACTATTCCATAAATATTTACCTGATTCAAAATATTCTTTAGCAATTTCGTATTTAGGCTTTTCTCTAAAGCCTAATGATTTAGTCGCTTTATTTAGTGTTGAATCAGATACTTCAATATAACCATATCCAGTTTCAGGATATGTAGGCTTTATTCCTAATGTTACAATTGAACCATTATTAGCCTCTAATTCTGCTAGCTTAATTACTTTTCTAAATTCGTCACCATTAGCTATTAAATGATCTGATGCTAATACTACAACTGTAGGATTATCATAATATTTAGAAATCATTGTTGAACCATATGCTATTGCAGCAGCTGTATCTCTAAATGCTGGTTCAATAATGATTCTTGAATCATCTAATTCGCATAAATCTTCTTTTAATGCTGGAACCTGAATTTCATTAGTTGCAATAAAGATTCTATCCTTATCTACTAATGGTAAGATTCTTTCGTAAGCAAGTCTAATTAAAGATTTATCTGAAAATATTTTTAATAATTGTTTTGGCTTTTGCTTTGTAGATAGTGGCCAAAATCTTTCTCCACTTCCACCAGCCATAATTAGAAATGTTAACATATTTATTCCTCTAACATAGAATCAATTACTTCATCGATATTATTTACTAACTTATATCCTGTAATCTTTTCAAATTTTTCAGGATTACCTACTAATACCTCAGGGTCATAAGGTCTAATGAAATCAGGAGAAATCTTGACTCTAACAATTCCGTTTTGATCCTTACCTACCTCATCAATGCCTGTGCCTTCCCAAGTTATATCGATATTAATTTTTCTAAATACTCTTTCAACTAATTCTTTTACTGAATAACCAACACCTGTTGAAATGATATAATCTGTTGGCTTATCTTGTTGCAATGTAAGCCACATTGCATATGCATAATCCTTAGCATAGCCCCACTCTCTAACTGGAGTTAAATTTCCAAGCTCTAGGACTGCATCCTCACCTTGATTAATCTTCTTTGCGACATCAATAATCTTTCTAGATACAAATGATGACATTCTATATTTAGATGTATGGTTATAGCAAATACCATTTACAGCAAAGATATTAAAATTGTCTCTGTAGCTTTTTACCATACTATGCGCATATTGCTTTGAAATAGCATACGGAGTAGATGGTTCAAATGGTGTTGATTCATTTTGTGGATAAACATCACCACTAAATAAATATGGAGTTGATAAATTAAATAATTTAGTTCTAATTTCACTACTCTTAATTGCATCTAATATTCTAAGTGTACCTAAGGCATTAACCTGGGCAGTATATTCTGGAATATCAAATGATAAATCAACATGTGATTGAGAAGCTAAATGATATATTTCATCTGGCTTAATATTTTCTAATAATCTATTTATATTTGAAGTATCAGTTAAATCACCAATATGAATAAAGAAATTACTTTCATCTCTAAATTTAGTCATATAAGAAGATTCAAACTGGTTCAATGATTGAACCATACCATGAACTTCATAATTCTTTTCTAAAAGTAATTTTGTTAAATAATATCCATCCTGACCAACGATACCTGTAACTAAAGCTACTTTTCTCATTTTTAGTCTATCCTTCTCTTTAGGTTTAGGAATAACAGCGATTATTTCTAATGAACCACCAAACTTAATCTTTGAATGCTCAGCAGTTAAAATAAAAGTGTCACCCTTTTTTATTTTAGAATTATTAATAGTTCCTTCACCATTAACTACATAAAATATTTCAAAGCCCTTGTTTTCATAATTTGTTACTCCATTAATATGAAGTTTATACAAATTAAAATGACTATTTTTAAATGTATCTTCATTTTTAAAATTATGAATTAAATTTTTATCATTATTATAATCAATGACATTTAATGAATCTTCAATATGAAGCTTTCTCTTAGGCAAACGATTGAAATCATATAATCTATATGTAATATCAGAAGACTCTTGTGTTTCAAGTAAGAATGTATCACCATGTATCGCATGAACCCTACCTGGTTCTACAATTACTAAATCATCAGATTCAATTTCTTTATTGATTAAAAATCGTTCAATTAACCCTTTATCAATGACGTTTTTTAATTCAATTGAATTATTGACATTAACTCCTAAAGTTACACTTTTAGCTTTTGTCTCTGGTAAAATATACCAGCATTCAAATTTACCTAATGAATTATGCTTCTTTAATGCATAATCATCATTTGGGTGAACCTGTACACTTAAATTATCCTTAGCAGAAATCAGCTTTAATAATAATGGAAATTCCTTATCAGGATAATCTCCAAATAATTCCGGATGTGTTCTCCAAATATGTCTTAGGGTTTGCCCCTTAAACCTTCCATTAGTAATAATAGATGATTTGTTTTTATACCCAGAAACTATCCAAGCCTCACCAGTTCCATCGGGACAATCATAAATTTTATTTAATTCGTCACCAGCCCAAGGTTTAATCTCGAAATATGGTTTCATTAATAAAATCATTATTTTGCCTCTTCACTATTAAATACTGATCTTAAAGCTGTATGCCAAATAATTCTTATATCTAGCCATAAATTTCTCTTAACACAATAATATAATTCCATTTTAATTCTCTTATCGTATTCAACAACACTTCTACCATGGCTAGCCCAATATCCAGTTAATCCTGGTTTTACTTTAAATAATAATTCTTTATTATCTCCGTATAAATCAACCTCATCCTTGATGATTGGTCTCCAACCAACAATAGACATATTACCAATTAAAATATTGAATAATTGAGGTAATTCATCTAAAGAAGTCTTTCTTAAGAATTTACCAAATCTAGTTACTCTAGGGTCATTTGTAACCTTGAATTCTCTTTTATATTCTTCTAATTGTTCAGGTGTAAATATTTCTTCAATAGGTCTTGGGTCATTTTTCATACTTCTAAATTTCCAAACCTTAAATACCTTCCCACCTCTACCATATCTCTTATGACCAAATAAAGGTGAAGCCTTTACAGAAAATGGGATTATAATCATTAGAATTATAAATAACCAAGATAATAATAAAATTGCAGTTAAAGATAAAACTATATCTAAAAATCTCTTTACAAATGCATAGATAGGCTTTCTTCTATACATTGAAACATCATATGTCATTGATTGACTTTCAATAACAGACTTTCTTGCACTTAAGCTACTCATTTTTTATTTTCTCCTTCTCTTATATAAATTTTAAATAAGAGAACAAATCATAATCTTAAAGCGAAGGTATATTTAGACATATTAATTTTGCCAATCATATTATTCTTCTTGTTACTTAAGAAAGAAACAAGCTTAATCTTAAATTCACGAACTAGATTTAATGAGTAGGAAACAATAATTTTACTATCATTAGCGAAATCTATTAAATCAAATAATGAAAGATTTATATCACGTTTTAATGTAATGTAATAAAAGCATAAATTTCTTTCATAGTTAGAGCTTGATGCAGCTCTATATCTTAAGAAAACATACATATCCTTGAATATCAAATTATAAAATTCATTAATTGAATCAATTTTTGAAATTAAGGCAATAGATAATGATACTGCACTAGAAATCAAGCTTCCTAAAATTGCCTTTCTAACTTGAGAAAATGCAAATACAGAAATAGAGAAAATAACGATAAACATAAGTAATATCATCAAAGTATTATTATTTAAAATTTCTTTAACAAATTCTACCATGTTCATCACTCCTTCCTGTATATACATAGTATATACAAGATTTTACCATAATACTTAATATTAATCAAATTATTATTATTTTGTAAAAGCTTTCACAAACAAAAAAAGGATAAATCATGCCGTTTTAAGACAATTATCCTCATATTTGTACAATACTATATTCCTAGTAAAGACTCATTTTCTTCAATTTTTTTCAAAAAATCAGAGTGCTTTTTAATTATTTTTTCTAGATTATATTCAACACTTCTTTTATCTAAATCATGACAATCAGTACCTATAAAATCTATGTAGTTTTTCTTTAATAAATACTTGATACATTTCTTATATATTTTTTCATTAAATGATTTAGTATTAACCTGAATCATGCAACCAATATTGTGAATTTTATCATAATCATTAGGCTCTAAATATGGATATCTTTCAATATGTGCAACAATTGGAATATATCCGAAAACCTTTAAATCATATAATTTATCAATAACACCAACATCATATCTAGTAGAAAACTCTATTAATAGATATTTAGTATTATTCATAGTAATTATTTTATTGTTTTTTAAATCTTCACTTAAATTATCATAATAATAAATTTCAGAACCCAAATATAGATTTATATCTATATCCTTTACATTTTCTTTTAATTCTAAAAATTTATTTTCTATTAATTCTTTATTTAAATTCTTTTCA
>Ga0310694_10004290_pt1 | contig 13802 bp, 11 predicted proteins | sample 174DNAGHGhighgp2_FD_203884 | JGI IMG/M metagenome (GOLD analysis project Ga0310694, IMG submission 203884) | Sheep rumen microbial communities from Palmerston North, Manawatu-Wanganui, New Zealand - 1742 DNA GHGhigh gp2 (v2) (version 2) | ecosystem: Host-associated > Mammals > Digestive system... | reverse complement strand
GACCGTGCAGGCTTCGACAGCGACTATATCTCTGATCGTCTTTTGCTCACGACATCTTTCAAAGACGGGATGTTGCAGACAGCCGCTGGCACACGCTACAAGGCACTCGTCATTCCTGAGTGCAAAATGATACCCGACAATGTCAAGCAGCATATTGAACAACTGAAGGCTCAAGGGGCCTGTATCATTTATGGTACGCGACCCGTCGATCTTGCAGACGCAGCTAAACCCGAAGCGATGAAGCAGGAATGTGGTCTGAAAGCCATCCGACGGAAGAACCCGACAGGCTATCACTACTTCATCGCCAATCTGTCGCCCAATGACATCGACGATCGGTTACCCTTAGCCGTCAGATTCAAAGATGCCGTCTGGTTTAACCCGTTAAATGGCGACATCATCCCCGCTACCATCAGCGGCGACAGCATCGACATCCGTTTACGCAGCGGTGAATCAATGATTCTGCAAGTTTGGAGTAATGAGAGAACTAGCAAGCGCTTCGCGATTACCACTCATAACTTTCCACTTTCCACTAAGCCTCTCCCAGGTCCGTGGACCCTCTCCTTTACCGAGGAAGCCCCTAAAGTCGAAAAGACCTTCACCCTCGACAAACTCCAGACCTGGGAAACCCTCGACGACGACAGTGTGAAGATCACCATGGGCACAGGCGTCTACACCACCAAGTTCAAGCTCTCAAAGAAAGATAATCCCAAGGGGGCGTGGAAAATTGACCTTGGCGATGTCCGCGAATCAGCCCGTGTATATATCAACGGACAGTTCATCGGCTGTGCCTGGTCGGTGCCTTTCGTACTCGACTGCAAACAGGCGCTGAAGGTTGGCGAGAATGTACTCCGCATCGAAGTGACCAATCTACCTGCCAACCGCATTGCAGACATAGACCGTAGAGGCATCCCTTGGCGCAAGATGGAGGAAATCAATGTGGTCGACATCAATTACAAGAAAACGACTTACGACCAATGGGAGCCCATGCCCAGCGGACTGAATTCCGAAGTCAGGTTGATAAAATCTGAGTAATCAGAGTAAACCAAAAAACAAAGGCCCCGCAATCGCGGAGCCTTTGTTTTTATGATGATCAGAGAGATTACTCTTCGTCCTTCATCTCTTCCTCATGCTGCTTGATCAGAGCCTGCTGGATATCGTTCGGCACGAGCTCGTAGCTTGAGAAACTGGTGGTAAACGATGCACGACCTCCCGTCAGAGAACTCAAAGCGATAGAATAGCTTGACAACTCCTTGAGAGGAATCTTAGCCGACAGCTTCTGATAACCAGCCTCAGAGTCCATACCCATGATAATAGCACGGCGGCCCTGGAGGTCAGACATCACATCACCCATGTAGTCGGCAGGAACCAAAACCTCGAGATCATAAATAGGCTCAAGCACCTTAGGACCAGCCTCCTTGAAGGCTGCGCTGAAGGCGTTACGGGCAGCAAGCATGAACGAAAGCTCGTTAGAGTCTACCGGGTGCATCTTACCATCGTAGACAATCACGCGGACATCACGAGCATAAGAACCTGTCAACGGGCCCTGCTCCATACGCTCCATCACACCTTTCAGGATAGCGGGCATGAAGCGCATATCGATAGCACCACCAACCACTGAGTTAATGAATACCAACTTACCACCCCACTCCAGATCCTTCTCTTCCTTCGACTTGATGTTCATCTTGAACTCCTGGCCATTGATGGTGAATGAAGTAGGATCAGGCATGCCGTCGGTATAAGGCTCTACGATGAGGTGCACCTCACCGAACTGACCGGCACCACCAGACTGCTTCTTATGACGATAGTCGGCACGAGCCATCTTCGTGATTGTCTCACGATATGGGATCTTCGGCTCCTGATATTCAATCTGGATCTTCTCGTTATTCTCCATACGCCACTTCAAAGTACGCAGGTGGAACTCACCCTGACCATGAACGATGATCTGACGGAGCTCCTTAGACTGCTCAACAACCCACGTGGGATCCTCCTGGCGCATTTTCTGCAGCGCAGCCATCATCTTCTCGGTCTCAGACTCGTTGACGGCCTTGATGGCACGAGAGAACTTCGAGTTAGGATATTTGATAAAGTCGAACTTGTTGTCTACATCCTTGCCATTCAGCGTGTTACCGGTCTTCACGTCCTTCAGCTTCACAGTACAGCCGATATCTCCGGCATTGAGCTGATCCACCTGAATACGGTTGGCACCTGCACAAGCATACAATGTACCCATGCGCTCCTTCGAACCACGATCGGCATTTGTCAAATCGTCACCGCTCTTCACGCTTCCGCTCATCACCTTGAAATAGCTCACTTCACCGATATGGGGTTCCACACCGGTCTTGAAGAAATAAAGTGATGCAGGAGCGTTGGTATCAGCAGGCACATCCTTGCCGGCAGCATTCTTCACAACAGGCATCTCACTGACGAAAGGCACCACATTACCCAAGAACTCCATCAGACGGCGCACGCCCATGTCGCGGCCTGCACAAACGCAGAATACGGGGAAGATAGAACGTGTTACCAAGCCCTTACGAATACCCTCACGCATTTCGTCTTCTGTAAGGTCCTCACTTTCGAAAAATTTCTCCATCAGCGTATCGTCGCCAGCAGCAGCGGCCTCTACAAGAGCAGCCTTCATTTCCTTGGCCTTGTCCAGCTGGTCTGCAGGAATATCCTCAATGATAGGTGCACCGCCTTCAGGCTTCCAAGAGTATTTCTTCATCAGCAGAACGTCGATCACGCTGTTGAAACCAGGACCCGTAGCAATCGGATACTGTACGGGCACACAGTTCGGACCATACACATCCTTCAACTGATTCAGAATCTGATCGAAGTCGCAGTTGTCGCGATCCAGCTGGTTCACCAGGAAGATCACCGGCTTCTTCAGTTTCTCTGTGTTGCGGAAAGCATTCATCGTACCAACCTCAGGACCATACTGGCCATTAATGAGGATCACAGCCTGGTCGGTGACGTTCATAGCAGTGATAGAGCCGCCTACGAAGTCGTCAGAACCCGGACAGTCGATGATGTTGAGTTTCTTGTTGTTCCACTCCACATGGAAAACAGTTGAGAACACCGAGTAGCCGTATTCCTGTTCGACAGGGAAATAGTCGCTCATGGTGTTCTTACCCTCTACGGTACCGCGGCGCTTGATGATGCCGGCTTCGTAGACCATACTTTCGGCAAGAGTGGTCTTGCCGCTACCCGCACTGCCAATGAGTGCAATGTTTTTGATTTCGTTTGTCTGATAAATCTTCATTATCGTTCGGTTTTAAGTTAAATATCAAATTCGGTCGGCTAAATTAGACATTTTTTCAGAAATCACCAAAAATTTCTTTTAAATATTAAACTAAATTAGTAATTTTGCAGAGAAAATGACAGGAATCTACATACATATTCCATTTTGTGCAAGCAGATGCATCTATTGTGCATTCTATTCGACCACCTCGTTGGACCTTCGCCAACGGTATGTCGATGCCGTTTGCCGTGATATGACAATGTCACGCGAAATTGTGCGCGATATCGCCACTATTTACATTGGCGGCGGCACGCCCTCACAACTTACCATCGACCAGCTCCATCAGATCTTCGACACTATATATAATAATAAGGTGTATTCTATCACTGCAAACCCCGAGGTCACCATCGAAGTGAATCCCGACGACGTATCGGTCGATTTTGCTACAGCGTTACAACAACTCCCCGTGAACCGTGTCTCGATGGGCGCCCAGACATTCAACGATGAGCGATTACATTTCCTCCGTCGCCGACACACGTCAGCACAGGTCACAGAAGCGGTGAAAAGGCTTCGGACTGCAGGCATCCGGAATATCAGCATCGACCTGATGTACGGTTTCCCAGGTGAGACGACCAGCGACTGGGCGCACGACATCGATGCCGCCTTAGCCCTCAACGTGGAACACCTCTCCGCCTACTGCCTCACCATCGAAGAAGGCACCCCCTTACATCGGATGATGAAAGGACACGATGTCGACGAAGAAACAGAGCGTACAATGTACTATATGCTAAAAGACCGTTTAGAGGCTGCAGGCTTCGAGCATTATGAGATCTCGAACTTCGCACGCCCAGGTTTCCGTTCCCGTCACAACGGCAGTTACTGGTCAGGTATTCCCTATTTAGGCCTGGGTGCAGCGGCCCACTCCTTCGACGGCCACACACGCTCGTGGAATGTCGCTGACATCCATCAGTACATCGAGGGAATAGAACAAGGCAAACGCCACTTTGAATCAGAGGCCATTGAGGGTGACACCCGCTACAATGATATACTGACCACTGCCCTTCGCACCCGCGAGGGGCTCGATCTCAATCGTCTCTCCGCGTATCACCGCGACTATTGCCTCCGCAGCGCACGCCAGTTTATCGACGATGGTCTGCTCAAAAACACCGACGGGCATTTGGCCCTCACCCGCCGCGCACTCTTCGTGAGCGACATGGTCATCAGCGGCCTGATGCTCGTCGACGATTGATGTTTTATTACTCTTCTATCAGTTTGCGATAACGTGCACGTTTAGGCTCTTCCAATCCCAGACGTTGCGCCTTGTTGCTTTCGTATTCGCTATAGTTGCCTTCGAAATAAAAGACATTACCTTCTCCCTCGAAAGCCAGGATATGAGTACAGATACGATCCAGGAACCAGCGGTCGTGACTGATAATCACCGCACAACCCGCAAATGCCTCCAGACCTTCCTCCAAGGCTCGCAACGTATTCACATCGATATCGTTGGTTGGCTCGTCGAGCAGTAACACATTCCCTTCCTGCTTCAAGGCGATGGCCAGATGCAGACGATTGCGTTCACCACCGGAGAGCACCGCACATTTTTTCTCCTGATCAGCACCACTGAAATTGAAACGTGACAGATAGGCTCTCACGTTGACATCCTTGCCGCCCATGCGGATAGTCTCATTGCCTTGCGAAACCACCTCGTAAACAGACTTCTGAGGATCGATATCCTTGTGCTGTTGGTCAACATATGACAATTTCACTGTCTCGCCTACGGCAAAAGAACCTGCATCCGCCTGCTCCAAGCCCATAATCAGACGGAACAGTGTGGTTTTACCAGCACCATTAGGGCCAATGACCCCAACAATGCCGTTTGGCGGCAACATGAAGTTCAAGTCAGTAAACAGTGTCTTCTCAGGATATGACTTCGCCACATGCTCGGCCTCGATCACCTTATTACCCAGACGCGGACCATTGGGGATGTAAATCTCCAGTTTTTCCTCCTTCTGCTTCTGTTCCTCATTGAGCATCATCTCGTATGAGTTCAGACGGGCCTTACCCTTGGCGTGACGGGCTTTGGGGGCCATACGCACCCACTCCAGCTCGCGCTCCAGTGTCTTCCTGCGCTTCGAGGCCGTTTTCTCCTCCTGTGCCAGTCGCTGACTCTTCTGCTCCAGCCACGACGAATAGTTGCCCTTCCAGGGAATGCCCTCACCACGATCCAACTCTAAAATCCACTCAGCTACATCGTCGAGGAAATAACGGTCGTGGGTGACGGCGATGACCGTACCCTCATATTGCTGAAGATGCTGCTCCAACCAGTCGATCGACTCAGCATCGAGATGGTTCGTAGGCTCGTCGAGCAACAGCACATCAGGTTTCTGCAGCAGCAGCCGGCAGAGGGCCACGCGACGGCGCTCACCACCACTCAGTGTCTTTACGCTCCAATCGCCAGGTGGACAGTTAAGTGCCGCCATCGCACGATCCAGTTTCGAATCCATGTTCCAGGCGTCCGTCGCATCGATAATATCTTGCAGTTCAGCCTGGCGCTGCATCAGTTTATCCATCTTATCCGGATTCTCGTAATACTCAGGTAGTCCGAACTTTACGTTGATATCGTCATATTCGGCCAGTGCGTCGTAAACGTGCTGCACGCCCTCCATCACGTTCTCTTTCACCGTTTTCTCCTCGTTGAGGGGTGGATCCTGCGGCAGATAGCCTACACTATAGCCAGGGCTCCACACCACGTTGCCCTGATACTGCTGGTCTATACCCGCAATAATCTTCATGAGCGTCGACTTACCTGCGCCATTCAATCCGATAATGCCAATCTTTGCCCCATAGAAGAAACTGAGATAGATATTCTTGAGTACCTGTTTCTGGTTCTGCTGGATGGTTTTACTCACGCCAACCATCGAGAAGATAATCTTTTTGTCGTCAACTGTTGCCATATCTATACTCCTGTTCTATACAAAAGGATTATTTAATTATCGGATGCGATCGAGGGACCTGACCAGTTTCTCGTCGGCTTGAATGGCACGACGGGCCATAAGATAGAGAATGAGGGCGATGGCAGGCAGCACGGCTGGCCAGCTGGGATGGAACTCGACGGTTCCCCATGACTTATTGCCGGCCATCTGACCTACAACGAAATAGCAGACATACCATCCGACGATGAGCAGGGCGTTGAGCGCACAGAAAAGGGCCTGCGCCTTGCGGTTTTTGAAGATGAAGATGGTATAGGAGCCGAGGGCGGCCGTGGGCAGCAGGATGGCCATGAGAGGCCACACGTCGAAATGACGCTTGCCAATGGGGTCGGTGAACCAGAGGTTGTATACCTTCGCCACGTCAACGCCTCCCATGTTGAAGGCACCAATCTGCGTACAAAGACAAATGACCGTCAGGACGACGGCCACTATCAGGAAAATGGTCTGTTTACGTTGCCACATAAGCACAAGGACCTAACGTGATTAATCGAAAAGGGGATTCTCACGTGAGGGGTCACGCCAGTATACTTTATCTTCGATGAACTCCTGTGTTGCCAGCAGCGTGGGCTTCGGGAGCTTCTCGTAATAGCGCGAGATCTCAATCTGCTCGCGATTCTCGAACACCTCCTCGAGAGAGTCGTTGTAAGAGGCGAACTCAGCCAGCTTCTTGGAGAGGTCCTCCTTGATCTGGGCGCTGATCTGATTGGCGCGCTTGGCGATGATGGCCACACTCTCGTAGATATTGTCGGTATCACGACAGAGGTCCATAATGTTGCGGGTGACGGTATTTACCGGTGCTTTTGATTTCTTGTAATCCATTGTTTATTTGACTTTTTACGATTTGACGATTTAATCATTGATCACTTTCTTGCATTTGGCGATGAACTTCTCGGCAGTGCGCACGTCTTTCGAGTCGGGATACTCGTTGATAAAGCCGTAGCACTCGTCCTCAGCATCGCGGTAACGGTCGAGGCGACGATCCTCGGTGCTGTTCTCGGCCAGTTCAAATTTGCTCTTCATGATGAGCAAGGCAAACTGTTCGCGAATGGAGCAGAATGGATAGGTCTTCAACGCATTCTGAGCCGTGATAATACATGCAGTATAATTGCTCTCATCATTTTTGTTGATATTGCCGAAGTATCCGCCGAGGTTATAATAGAGTTGGGCGGAGAGGAACTCCTTCATGATGAGCTTATCCTGCAACTCATAGAGTCGTTTCTGAGCGGCGGGACGCAACTTTGAATCTGGATAGAGGTCGAGGAAGTTCTGGTAGGCATTGATGGCGCCGATGGTGGGTGTCTGGTCAAGACGGGGCTCGGGGGCACTCTCGTAAAGGGTCTGACCGACATAAAAGGCGGCTGCTTCGGCATAAATGCCACGGGGATAACTGCTGCCATATTTCTTGAAAGTGGCAGAAGCTGCCTCGAAATCGCCATTACAGTACTGCGCCATGCCCAGCATGTAGAGACTCTCCTGAGCCTCATCGCTCGCCTTTTTAACAGTAACAAGCTGTTCCAACAGGATAGATGCCTGCGAGAACTTATTGTTGGCGAAAGCCTCCTTGGCGTACTCGTACCTGTAGCTGTCGTCTGCCGACTTGTAGACCTTGTTGAACTCTCCGGCGCAACTGCTAAAAAACAGCATCACGCACGAACATATTATGATACATTTTTTCATATCGGGGTGCAAAGTTACGATTTTTCGGCAAAATAACAAAGTTTTTTTTCAAAATTATCATTTATCATTTATGATTTATCATTTTTTTTGTATCTTTGCACTTTGTTATGAGTGATTTTATACTGACTTCGCCCTATCAGCCGACAGGTGACCAGCCTGAGGCAATCAGGGAACTGACGGAAGGGTTACAGCGCGGCGACAAGTCGCAGGTACTACTCGGTGTGACGGGTTCGGGAAAGACCTTCACAATGGCGAATGTCATCGCCCAAGTAAACCGTCCCACCCTCATCCTGAGCCATAATAAGACGCTGGCTGCCCAGCTCTACGACGAGATGCGGGGTTTCTTCCCTGAGAACGCTGTAGAGTATTATGTCAGCTATTATGACTACTACCAACCAGAGGCCTACCTGCCTGCCAGCGACACCTATATCGAAAAGGATCTTGCCATCAATGAGGAGATTGATCGTCTTAGACTGTCGGCCGTATCTAATTTACTTTCAGGCAGAAAGGATGTAGTCGTTGTATCATCGGTTTCATGCATCTATGGTATGGGAAGTCCGATAGCCTTACAGGAGAATGTTATTACACTGCATGTAGGTCAAAAGTTGGATCGCAATATGCTGTTAAGGAATTTGGTAACGGCTCTTTACGTGCGTAACGACATGGATCTACAACGAGGTAACTTCCGAGTGAAAGGCGATACCGTCGACATTGCGATGGCCTACAGCGAAGTGGTGCTGAGGGTGACTTTTTGGGATGACGAGATTGACGCCATCGAAGAGGTGGATGCTGTGACCTACGACCGCTTAGCGCGCTTTGAAGAATACAAGCTCTATCCTGCCAACCTCTTCATGACCTCGCAGGAGCAGACCAACATTGCCATACGCGAGATTCAAGACGACCTGATGCAGCAAGTGGCTTACTTCGAGGAGTTGGGAGACGGCATCAAGGCACAAAGGATCAAAGAGCGTGTGGAGTACGACATGGAGATGATTAAGGAGTTGGGACACTGCTCGGGCATTGAGAACTACAGCCGTTACTTCGATGGCCGCAAAGCAGGCGAACGGCCCTATTGTCTGCTCGACTTCTTCCCTGAGGACTATCTAATGATTATTGACGAGAGTCATGTGTCGGTGCCTCAAATACGTGCGATGTATGGTGGTGACAGGGCTCGAAAGACGAACCTCGTAGAATATGGTTTCCGTCTGCCAGCCGCCTTCGACAACCGTCCGCTGACCTTCGAGGAGTTTCACGAGATGGTAAACCAAGTGATCTACGTGTCAGCGACACCCGCTGACTATGAACTGACAGAGGCTGAAGGCGTGGTGGTGGAACAGGTAATCAGACCTACTGGACTGCTGGATCCTGAGATTGAGGTTCGTAAGAGCGAGAACCAGATCGATGACTTGATGGACGAGATCCTCACTCGCAGCCATCATGGCGAGCGTGTGCTCGTGACCACGCTGACCAAGCGCATGGCCGAAGAACTGACCGGCTATCTGCTCGACCACCACATCTCCACCGCCTATATCCACAGTGACGTGTCGACGCTCGACCGTGTAAAGATTCTCGCTGAACTCAGGCAAGGCACTTATGACGTGCTTGTAGGCGTGAACCTTTTGCGTGAGGGCCTCGATCTGCCTGAGGTGTCACTTGTTGCCATCCTCGATGCCGACAAGGAGGGATTCCTCCGCAACCACCGCAGTCTGACACAGACGGCTGGTCGTGCGGCAAGAAATGTGAATGGTAAGGTAATTATGTATGCCGACACCATCACCGCCTCGATGCAGCTAACCATTGACGAGACGCTGCGCCGGAGGACTAAGCAGATACAATACAACGAGTTACACGGCATCACTCCCAAGCAGATAGTGAAGAACCTGAGTGTAAGTGCCTTACAGAAGGAGAACCGCTCAGACACGAAGGAGATGTTGCGTGACATCGGTGTGGCTGCAGAGAGTGGCAGTTCGGGTGGAATGATGACGTCTGACCCGATTATTGGACAGATGACACGCGAACAGTTGCAGAAACTGTTGCTTGAAACGACGAGGAAAATGAAGGAGGCCGCCAAACAGCTTGACTTCATCCAAGCAGCACAGTATCGTGATGAGGTATTTAAATTGCAGGAACAGTTGGACTTAGAGTTAAGTGAAACGTGAAAATTTTCAAAAAAAATAAAAGCGGTAACAAATAATTAGTGTTCACAACTCACTTTTCACTTAATTTTCGTACTTTTGCAGCCATAATACAATTAAAGTAAAGAAAAACGAGATGAAAAAGATTCTGATAAGTCTGCTGATGGTGATACCTATGATGGTCGCCGCACAGGACAATACATGGGAAAAAGTAGATAAGGTAGGCGCTGAAAGCACAAACCCCGACGCAAAATACCTGATTGAAGGTGCTGTGCCAGAGGTGGATGGAAAGGTGTGCTGGCAGAAGATTATTGAAGCACCAGGCAAGTCTGCTCAACAGATTTACGACATCCTGCTGGAACAGCTCAGTAAGATGGTAACTGAGGAGAACCAACTGTTTGAGAAGAGTAAAGTGGCTATTCAAGATCAGGTGAAGCACCAGCTGGGTGCATCATTCCACGAGTGGCTTGTCTTCAAGAACACGGCCCTCAGCCTCGACCGGACGGTACTGAACTACCAGATCATCGTGAAGTGCAGCGACGGCAAGGCTGATGTACAGATGACCCGTGTCAGCTATAACTACGAATTGGAGCGCGACCCCGTCTATTACACTGCTGAGGAGTGGATTACCGATAAAGTTGCCGTGAACAAGAAGCGCACGAAACTGACAAAGCTCTCGGCTAAGTTCCGCAGAAAGACCATCGACCGTAAGGACTATATCTTCAATAAGTTTACTGCACTTCTTAACGAGAAATGAATAAGGATCAAATACGCAACGTACTTAACCTGATTTTTATGATTGTTGCTGTGGTGGGCGTAATCATTTACCTCCGCGGTGACAACATGAAAGGAACCATCGTGATCCTCATTGCCATGTGCTTTAAGATGGCGGAAGCCTCCATGAGAATGTTTAATAAATGAGAAGACAATCTGTCCATACAATTCTTCTGAGGGTGATGGTGACACTATTCACTATTCACTGTTCATTATTTACTGCCCTTGCCCAAGACACTTTCAACCAGATAGATGAGATGGGCAATGTGACGCAGCGTAACCAGAATTTCAACGTCCACAACAACGACACCACCTCGAAAAACAAGGAGGTACCTAAAGGCGTGCATATGTGGACGGTAGACAGGAAGTTCGGTAACGTGATCCCCACGACGCCCGACACCCTGAGCCACCTATTCCCGAATTCACTCTTCAACGCTGGCAGATACGGTGAATACAACACTATAGGCAACAACTACTCAGCCCGTCAGAACCGTATTTTTATCGACCGCAAGGAAAGCAGTTCATTTATCTTCACCGATCCATACTCCTTCTTTATGGTCGATCCTGACGAATTTCTGTATACCAACACTCTCTCACCCCTTACCTACCTGACCTACGACAACTGCGGTGACAAACAACACGGTGAAGATAGACTCGATGCTAAATTTGCCGTGAATGTAAATAAACAATTAGGCATCGGTTTCCAAATGACATACGACTATGCCCGCGGCTACTTTAGCAACCAAAGCGTGTCGCACTTCAACGGTTCGATCTTCGCATCCTACTTAGGCGACCGCTATAACGCACACTTTCTCTTTTCGACAAACCACCAGAAGGCCACAGAGAACGGCGGTATCAACAATGACGAGTATATCGTGCATCCGGAATCATTTGCCGACGACTTTGCCGACAATGAGATTCCCACGGTGCTGACACAGAATTGGAACCGCAACGACAACCAGCATATCTTCCTGAGCCATCGCTATAACATCGGTTTCTACCGTCAGGTGCCAATGACTGAAGAGGAACTCAAGGCCCGCGAGTTTGCCAAAGCCTCGCAGAAGGAGAAAGAGGCAATGGAGATGAAGAAAGAAGGGAATGATGCACCAAAAGGCCGTCAGACGGAAGCTCCGAAAGGACGTCCAGACGGTGCTGTCATCGCAGGCATAGAGCCTCCAAAGGAGAAAACCGATGCGATGGTGGACACCACTCGCATACAGGTGGATAGTCAAGAAAAACTCGATAGTTTGAATCGCCTGCAGGCCATACAGGACTCCATCGATAACACGATGAAGAAGGAATACGTGCCTGTAACCAGCATCATCCACACCTTCGAGCTGCATAACTATAAGCGTACCTATACTGGCTATTCTACACCCGATGCCTATTACCTCGACCGTTTTTACAGCACATTAGGCGGCGACAGCATCCAGGACGTGAATCAGCATTTCCAAGTGAAGAACACTTTGGGACTGGCATTGCTCGAGGGCTTCAACAAATATATGAAAGCTGGACTGAAGGCCTTTGTCACTCACGAGTACCGCCGGTATATTATGCCCGACACACTCAATGCCACCGCCTTCCAGCAGCGCTGGACGGAGCATAATATCAGTTTCGGCGGACAGATAAACAAAACGCAGGGCAAGACGTTGCACTTTAACCTCACAGGGGAATTCTGGGCGGCTGGCGAGGATGCCGGGCAGTTAAAACTCGACTTCAACACCGACCTGAATTTTGCACTATTCAAGGATACCGTGCGCGTGGCCGCTAAGGCATTCTTCCATCGTACGAACCCCTCATTTTTCTATCGCCGTTATCACTCACAGCACGTGTGGTGGGACAAGCAGGACGACTTCAAACAGGAGATGCGTACCAGGATTGAGGGCAACCTCTCATACTCGCTGACGAAAACCCGTCTGCGTCTGGCGATTGAGGAGATCCAGAACTACACCTACTTCGGTATGAGTTACGACTTTTCTGACGAAGGACGTACGAAGATGACGGCGAGTGCACATCAGGAAGGCGGCAACATCAACCTGCTCACCGCGCAACTGTTTCAAGACTTCAGACTCGGTCCCCTGAACTGGGAGAACGTCATTACCTATCAGAACACCAGCAACAAGGACGTATTGCCTTTACCTGCACTTAATATCTTCTCGAACCTCTATCTGAAATTCAAAGTGGCAAGAGTGCTCGATGTGGAACTTGGTGGCAACGTGACCTACTTCACCAAGTATGAGGCCCCAGACTTCTGTCCGATGATCAACCAGTTTGCCATCCAGAAAAACACCGAGAGCCGTGTGGAATTAGGCGAGTTCCCATTTGTAGATGTCTACGCCAACCTAAAGTTGAAGGGTGTACGCTTTTTCATAATGATGAGTAATGTGCTATACAGTTCAGCCAACCGTAAATATTTTACCACGCCCCACTACCCGATGAACGGTCAGGTAATGCACATGGGTGTGTCGTGGCCCTTCTTTAACTAACCACACATTATCTGCTATACCAGAAGCAAGCCTATCGTTACACAAACACCGTAGATAAAAATATTACGCGCTGTATCTGCCAAACAGATATTCAGCGCTTTTCCTTTATCGATGCGTTTGATCTTCAGATAGGTGTAGACATGGAAGATAAAATATATAAACGGTAGGAAGAACGCCAAGGGATGTCCGTTCATGAGAAAGGTAACACCTAAGATCATGGCTCCGATACCCACCCCCAGATAAAACTGCAGGCCAGCCTGGGCACCGAGATTCACCACGAGTGTATTCTTGCCCGCCTCACGATCAGTATCGCGGTCGCGGAAATTGTTCACAAGCAGCAGAGCGTCGATCACCATGCCACATGCCACTGAGGCAAGAAACACCTCCCAAGTCACCGTATGCAACTGAATATAATAGGTGATACAGACGGGCACGATGCCAAAGAATAGTAGTACCAGCACATCGCCTAAACCCATATATGACAGATGGGTGGTATAAAGAA
>Ga0310694_10004289_pt1 | contig 13805 bp, 22 predicted proteins | sample 174DNAGHGhighgp2_FD_203884 | JGI IMG/M metagenome (GOLD analysis project Ga0310694, IMG submission 203884) | Sheep rumen microbial communities from Palmerston North, Manawatu-Wanganui, New Zealand - 1742 DNA GHGhigh gp2 (v2) (version 2) | ecosystem: Host-associated > Mammals > Digestive system... | reverse complement strand
GCCCCTCCACCTCGGAGATCCACCGTGCCTTGTCGTCATCCGTGAACGCGTTCGGCTTGATCCGGTCCACGTAGGCGATCACATCCGTCAGTTTCATTTCTCTCTCCTATACTCCGTCAGCCGAGACCCCTCGCGGAGCCCCGGCTGTCGGTTTATTTACTTGTGACTCAGGCCGCGGGAGATTCGTTCGAGATCAGCTGCGTGCCGCCCGCGACGCCGCCGACCGCCGCGAAGCGGAAGTCATTGAATCCGGCGATGAAGCGGGAGTACCCGTGCCAGACGTTCGCGTCGTTTCCGTCGTCGATCAGGGACTTCACGTCGAGGCCCGTGCGGTCGAACCACATCGCTCCGCCGTAGTCCTCGTTGTACTTGGAGTCCATGAGGATCCAGGGCTCCGTGCTCGCCGTGATCTCGGAGTTGAGATACGGCCAGACGATGACGTTCCAGCGGCCGAAGTTGTAGTTGAAGCCGTTGTTTGCGGTCTCCGGATCCTTGTCCGCGCCGATCGCTGCGAAGACGGCCTTCTTCAGCGTGTAGAGGTTCGGGATGAGGATCGTGTCCGGCGCGATGTCGAGGACGTTGCCGTTGTCGTCGGTCAGGTTCTGCATGCGCTCCTCGGCCGCCATCAGCGCGTCGTTCGAGAACGCGTCGGCGAACTGGTTGGACTGGGTCCCGCCCTTGACTTTCTGCTTGTGGTCCGTCGCGAAGAGGCACTTGCCGTCCGCGGTCCTCACGTCGAAGGTCTTGCCGTACCAGGTCACGGTGGTCTGCTTCTTGATCGCCGCGCCAATCATCTTCGCCCCGTAGCGCTCGCGGGTCCGGTAGTAGCCGGTGATGAACGCCTGAGGCTGCTTCTTGAGATCCATGAGCTTCGCGTCCTCTACCATCTCGCGGGAGATGGAGAAGGAGTTCTTCCACGTCATGTGCTCGAGGGTCTTGTCGTAGCCCTCCTGCATGCCGTCAACCGGATACGCGCCGTTCTCGCCGACCGGCTGGAAGCCCTCCATCGCGGTCATGGACGTCATTTTCTCCGCCCAGTGATCGGACTTCTGCATCGAGAAGATCTCCTTCGCAATGCTCTGCTGCTCGAACGCCTCGCCACGCTTCTCGAGGAACATGCGGATGGGCGCCTGGGATTTCCCGTAGATCGAATCCTGAAGGCCGGAGCCTTCGGTGAATGTGATGTTTGCCATTCTGTTTTTACCTCCTGCCTTCTGAAATTAAGCGAAGCGGACGCGGCACATCGAACCGGATGCCGTGCCGTCCATGTACACGACTTCCGCGACTCCGTCGGTCGTGGTCGCGGTCACCTGCCCGCCGTTGGATGCGTGGAGCGTGACCTTCTGGCCGAGATTGATCGCCGCCGCGGACGCGGAGAACGAGGTCTCGAAGATCATGTCGGGATCCACACGGAAGCAGGGAATGATGTCTCCCGCCGTCAGGGCGGAGTCCCTCTCGGCCATGCAGATGTATGTCGGTTTGGTTGTGCCGGTCGCGACGGCCAGCTTGCCGGACGACTGCACGAGTGCCATGCCGACCTTCGGCGTGATCGCCGCTGCGGGAAGATATTCAAGAGACGGGACGCGCCCGTCGTCAGTGCTATGAAGCAGAAACATTTTTGTCTCCTCCTTGTTCAAGTTTTCTTCTGTGTTTTCGCCCAATGCGCGCGGATCTCGGCGTCGGTCGCGTCCGGATTGAACATCCGGTACTGCGCCATCACGTCGGCGGGAACCTGGACAGCCCCGCTCCCCCGCGTCGTTGTGCGGTCGAGGTGCGATTTGGAGTTCACCTGATTCAGCGCCGCCTGCTTCGCCTGCTCCGCCGTTTTGGCGTTGGCCTTGTCGAGCGTCGCCAGACGGAAGGCGTCCGTCAGGGTGTTCCCGCGCTTCACGAGCTCATAGAAGCGTTGGTAGTTCTCCATCTTCGTCAGATCCGCGAGGGACGTGATCGAGGGATCCAGCTCCCGGATCTCGCCGAGCTGCCGGTCGATCTCCGCTTTGGCCCTCTCCGCGGCGACAGCTTTCTGCGCCTCCTCGGCCTGCTGCGCCTTCTCCCGCGCCTCCTTCACCTCCGGTAGGTCCGACACGAAGGAGTTGAACTCCTCGTCGTTCATGCCGGCCCGCTTCGCGAACTTCGCCCGCCGCTCCACGTCGAGCCGCTGGCGGTATTCGTCGATGCCCGCTTTGTCCACAATGGGCTTGTGTGTGTAGGGATTCTCGAGCCCGAGGGATTTGATCGTCTCCGTCAGCTCCGCCTGCATCTGCGCCCGGGTTTCCTCCCGGGCTTTCTGTACGGCGAGATCGCGCTCGGCTTCCGCTTTTCTGCGTGCCGCCGCGTATCTGGAATTCTCTTCGGCTGACTGTGCCTTTCCGTCCCCCGCGCTCTGACCGCCCTCTCCGGTCTCCCCGGATTCCTCTGCGGTCTCCTCCTCGGTTTCCTCTTCGGTCTCCTCGGTGGTCTCTGTATCTTCGGTCACGGCAGACTCGGCGGCCGTCTGCTCGTTTTCGCCTGCGCCTTCGGTCTCAATTCCGAACAGGGCGCCGTAATCGATGCTTTTTTCAAACATGGTGTTCTCCCGGGATTTTTGCGCTATTCCCCTGCGAAAGATTTGGATTTTTGCGCGATCCACGCGAATCCCCGGGAAATCCCGGGTGTCCGGCGATTACTTGCCGCTGCGGAGGTCCTTGCCGGTCTTCACGGTCTTCGTGCCCTTCTTGTTGCCGCCCGTGTAGGGACCTTTGACGACCTGGGTGCCGGTGTTCTTGATCTTGCCGGCGTAACCTTTCTCTGCCATGACGCCGCCTCCTTTCCTTGGTGTTGTGTATCGACACCGGATTATCGTCCGGACTGTCGGCTGTTCTGCTGACGCGACTGATTCATTGCGTCTCTCGCAGCGTTCTGGCGCGCCTGTCGGTCGATCGCGTCGAGGGCCGCCTGATTGTCCCGCCTCTGCTGGAAGGCGTTTCTGGCGGCGTCCTGACGTGCCTGCGCCTGCGCCTGTTGTGCCATGGCCTGCTGCTGTGCCATCATCTGCGCCTGCATCTGCTGCTGACGCGCGAGCTGTCGCTCGAGATGCCGCCTCGTGTCCCCCGCGTCCGGGTAGTGCAGGATCTCCATCTTTCTCCAGAAGAGGATCTGCGTCTCGATCGAGTTGGGATCCCCGAACGTACCGGAGGTGAAGTTGAGCCGCGTCTCCTGCCACATCGCGTCCCGGTTCTGCGCGAGCGGAGAGGACTGATCTACGGAGAAGAGGAACGCGTCGTTCCAGTACCACTCCCCGTCCGCGTCCTGCTCGAGGAAGTCGTAGCGGTTGAAGGTCTCGTACTCGATGTTCCCGTCCGGGTCCTCCGTTCGGATCGGCACCGGCTCGTCCGTGTACGCCAGGCGGAATTTAAACATCGCCTCATAGATAGCCGCATAGGCCGCGTCCCGCTGCGTCCGCTTCGATTCGAGCCGCCCTGCCGTCTGCGCCGCCGCGAACTGCTTGGCGGTACCGCTCGTGGCTGTCGTGTCCTTCCGCCCCTGGAACGAGTCCGTGATCCCGATCACCTGCCGCGCCTCCTCGTAGATCTGCGAGAGGTATGAGATATCCTGCGCGATGTTCCCCTCGAGGTCCTTGATCTGGATCATTGCCGCGTCCGCGGGATTCGATACGCGGATCACTTTCCCCTGCTCGGTGTTGACCGGAACCGATACCTCGTCCGGGAGGATCATGTATCCGCCGGCCTGCACCAGCTTGTCGATGATCTGCTGCTCGATGCGGTTCGTCGTGTTCTGCTGGTCCGCGATCGCGTCGAGGTCGGATGCCCCGAGGAGCTGCCCGTAGACCGACACGTTCCGCTGCAGGATGACAGGGAAGAGGTCCGGCTTATAATACGGGATCCGCGTCGGGATCATCCCGTCGACCGCGCCGTTGTCCACTGTCGGGAACATCCCGCCCGCGAGCGCACCGAGGAGCGCGGATCCCATCGGCGCAGGTGCCGGCTCGGCTCCCGGGATCGGAGGCTTCCCAAACTGCCTTGTGATCGGCTGCCAGATCTCCTCGTACTCCTCCGCCTCGGATTTGATTTTGTGCGATCTGCAGTCCTGGCAGGTCTTCTTGCCGCCCTCAAAGGCGATGTCCGTCGATCCGCATTCCTCGCATCGGTCGAGCCGCCGCGCCTGATAGTCCTCGATGTCCTCGAGCTCCACGTCGTTGACCCAGCAGTACTTGCCGATCCCGCCGTCGTCGTTGCGATAGTACGCGCAGTACTCCGTGACGAGATCCTCGGCGGTATCCGCGCCCGTGCCCTTGGCCTCCGGCTCGCTCTCGCCCTCCTCGTCTACGTCCTTTCCGTATTTGCGTCGGATGTACTCCTTCGTCTGCGGGAGCTTGAGGATGATCCAGTCCATGTCCTCGATCGAGGAATAGATCCCCGGCTGAGGTACGATCTGCTTCGGATGGATCGCGGAGATCCAGAGCTCCCCGACGGAGTAGTGCGTCCGGAGCGTGTTGTCCCATTCGATCAGATATGCGCCGCCGCCCTGGATCGGTACGGTCCGCGCCATCATGTCGTTGATCTCCTCCATCGGCAGGCGGTCGATCTCGTTGCGCAGCATGTCTTCGATGATCTTCGCGAGAGGCTGGTCCTCCTCCCGTCGAGCCGTCACCTTCGGCTGCGGGATGGAGGAGTCCACCTGCGCCTCAATCAGTTCCATCGAAATATTGCGAACGTGCGCCGTCTCGCCGTCCGTGTCGTCCCGCGTCAGCCCCCGGGTGTCGCGCCGCCCGCGGTACATCCGCTCGCGCTCGTCGAAGTGCACGGACTCCGCCTGATACGCCGATTCCGCCGCGCCGAGCCGCGATTTCCAGAGATCCAGCTTCTCCTGATTCATTTCGGTCTACCCCACTTTTCGATCATGTATGCCCTCTCCGCCGGAGAGGCTTTGCGATAGTCTTCTTTCATCGACGGCGACCACTCCACCGTCTGCGCCGGCTCAGCCTCCGCGAGATACGACTGGAACGGCCGCACATGATGCGCGATCGCCAGCGACATCACGCAGTCGTCGTGCGCACCCGCTTCCGCTTCCGGCCTGTAATCCTCGTTCCGCACGAAGGTCAGCATCTCGGACAGCGTGTCGGCGTCGCAGATCACGCGGATGTCGTCCCGCGCGGCCTTGATCAGCTCCGCGATCACGACGGGCCGCGTCTTCGAATCGGTGCGGAAACCGAATGCCCTCCGCGGCTGGTGCGTGTAGTCGTCCATCGTCTCCCGGACGTATTGATTCCGGTACCGCAGCCGCTCGAGCTCCATCACCGGATACGTCGAGAGGTTGGTCTCGACCGCGACGAGCGCCGTGTTGTAATAGGTCCCAAGCGCGAATAACTGCTTCGCGAAGAGGTCCTCGTCCGTGTGCATCCGCATCACGCAGACCTGCTCGCCCGTCCGGTTGTCCAGCACCTGCGCGACATTCCAGTCCGAGCCGTCGCCCGCCGTGTCCGCGCCGATCACATAAGGGACGCCCCTCTCCGGCTCGCGGTAGATCTTCACAAAGCCCTGCCGGTCGTCGGAGAACCGGATGGAAGTGAGCCGCAGCCCGTCGTCGTCGTAGAGGAAGGTCCCCACCCGCACGGGCTGAATGTTCTCGAGCAGCCGCTCCGTCACGGCCTTCCCGTCGAATACGGTCTTGCCCGTCACGCCCCACATCCCGAGGCAGTACACCTGGTAGTAGTACTCGTCGATTTCCCGGAAGCTCTCGAGCACCCGGATGTTCTCCTCGTCGAGGAACCGATTGTCGTGATAGGTGCTCTCATGCACCCGCACCCGCTCGTCCGTCCGGTCGAAGAACCGCTTCTTCAGCCAGTGCATGATCGAGACCGGGTTGAAGGTGATAAGGATTTGCTTATAATAGAGCGTCTTTCCGCGCAGTCGGATGTCGAGCTGATTGAAGTCCGCCTCGGTCATCTCCGAAGCCTCCTCCAGCCATTCGCCCGTCACGTTGTAGATGGACTTGAGCTTCTCCACGTCGTCGAGCCCGGAGAAGATGATCTCGCTCCCGTTCGGGAACCGGATCTCCATGTCCGTCTTGTTGATCTTCACGGGAATCTCCGGGTACATCTCCGCGATCTGCCCGCAGAGCTGTTTGAAGCACGAGCCCCGGATCGTCTTGCCGACCTTCCGGCATACGAGGAAGCGGTGTCCCGGCTCCGAGACTGCCCGCTCGAGGATTTTCTGCCCGGCGAATATCGACTTCCCGGAACCGCCCCCGCCCTTGAGGACGAGGTATCGGTGATGATCCCAGAGGAGCGGGAAGAAGGCGTCGTTCGTCCGCGCCCTCAGATCCCGGTACCACGCCGCGAGATCCAGCGCCGCGGAGAGACTATTCTTCTTCGTCGCTGTCTTCGGCATGGTCCGCCTCGGCGATCTCTGCCGCCGCCTCCCGGATGAGCGCGAACTTTTCGTCCATCGTCAGGTTCTGCGCCACGACCTCGCGCGTCTTGGCTCCGAGCTCCACGGTCTGCGCGTGCTCGTGCCGTTCGCGCCAGCCGTAGTTGTTCTGCAGGTTGAAGATAATCCCCTGCAGGGATTTCTCACGCGTCATAAGCTGCTCTTCGAGATACGCCTCAATCCGCAGCCGCACGTCTTCGCAGACCGGCGCGTGCTTCGGATTTTTCTCCGGATCCGCGTAGTTCTGCCATGTCGAGCGGTCGATCCCCAGCGCAAGGCACAGCCCGGAGATCGTCGGCGGCTTCGCGTATGTTCTGCGCAGGATCGGTTCTCCGTCCAGGTTCAGCACCGCTTCGTCGTACGCCTCCACGGTGATCGACCGGAACCACGCCTCAACCGCATCGCGGAACGCCTTCGCCGTGTATTTTTTCGGCCGTCCGGCTGCCATCGGATCACCTCCCGCCATAATGTATCGCGCGCACGCACCCGCGCCCGCGCCCGCGCTTGCCGTGGGGAATAATTCCCGCACGCTGTTATAAGTTCACCCGCCCTATCCCCGCCGGCTCTTTGGGTCCGGCACACCGCATTTTATTGTCTTAAATATAGCAAAATTCTTATTTGTACTACTGACATGTTTTGACCTCAGACAAAAAGAAAAGGGCATACCGCCCTTTTTTCTTATTCCCGGAATTTCCACCACAGCGTACGCGCCTTCGCGAGCCATCTATACACGACGCGCTCCGATACGTATTGCTCGCAGGCCACCCGCCGCACCCGCATCGACACCTCGTTCCTCCGCAGCCGCCTCTCCGGGTGCTCCATGTACACCTCTTCCACCGCCCGCCGGATCTCCGCCGAGGCATTGTTCTCCCGCCCCCACGTCTCGTCTTTGCGAAGCATCGCGAAAACGGACGCGCAGGCACGGAAGTCCCTCTCCGTGTCCGACCCGTCCTGGCGAATCTCCCAGATGGATGGGCATCCGGCACGCGCCCATCGACGGAAAGCCTCCGTCGCGCGGTCCCGGTCCCTCTTGCACTCGCTCAATTCCTCCTCACCTCCCGTCTCGCATACGCCGCCAGATTCCCCGAATCCGGCCTGTACAGCATAAAGCTCAATTCCCACGCGTGCGTCACCGGATTCTGCCGGATCTCCGGATACTCGGCGAGCCAGTACCCTGGATACCGCGCCGCAAAGATCCCGTGCGGGTTCCCGCTGTCCGCGATCTCCTCCATCGCCGCCTTCGAGTACCGCGTGATGTTGGTCCTCTCCTCCGGTTTTTTGAGATTCCTCGATCCGCTCCATCGGCGCTCGCCCTTCCGGCGCACGTGTCCTTCGTCAGTCTTCCCTTCGTCCCGCTGTCCGGCCATATAATTCACCAGATCCGAAATGCCCGTTTCCGTGAATTCCAGCTTCCGTGTGTTTGCATACCCGTGCTGCCACAGCGCCTCGATCTCCCCGCGGTCCACACCTCCCGATAGGATCATGTGCACATGCGGTCTCCCTGTCTCTGACCAGGCCCGCACCAGGATGTACTTTAGCTCGACACCCGCCCTCCGGTACAGTCTCCGGAGCTTCGCCATGAAGTTCCGGATCTCCCGCTCGTAGTCGTCCTGCGTCTCTGGAAGCTCCTCGTTCCGGAAGGTCATATGCAGTGCGAAGTCCTCGGAAGTGAAGTTCGCGTGAACCAGCGTCACCAGTCTCAGCCGAGATGCCCGGTCGTTCAGTTTCTGCTGTGTTTCGGATGTCTCGCGGAACTTGCCGCGCCTCTTCCCGGCAGGACGCCACGTCGGATGCACTTCTACCCACATCCAGTCCCCGCAGATGATCGCCTTCTCTTTGTATCGACACTGCATCCTCGACACCCTCCGACACGTTTCACTTGTTATGACTGCATACAAGCCCGTACCGGGAGCCTTGCGACCCCCGGACAGAGACTTCCTTATTTATTCCTCCCGCCCGATGCTCCGCGCTTTGTCGAAGCCGTCGGGATACCGCGCCCGGAGCTTCTCGACGTTCGCCTCGAGCACTTCGGACAGCTTGAGATCGCACGCATACGCCGCGATCGCGAGATACCACGCCACGTCCCCGAGCTCCAGCTTCAGCTTGTCCCGGTCCAGCTCGTGCCCCTGATACTGCCATTTCTTGACGATGTCGATGCACTCGCCCGCCTCGCCGCACAGGCCCATGACGCCGTTGAGCAGGAGCCCGTGCCAGTCCATTTTGTCCGCCTGCGCCGTCCGGAGCGCCGCCCGCTGGTAGTCGTCCGCGCGGATCCCGTCCTCACCAAGCGCGTGGTCGAGGTGCCGGCAGTACATCAGCGCGTCGATCAGCTCCTCTTCGAGGTGCTCGATCCGCTGTCCGCTCGTCAGCGTGATGTTCTGATCAAGCGGCGTCCCGTACTTCTCGATCCCTTTCTCGACCTGGCGCTCGATCAGCGCCTCGACCTCTCTCTGATACTGTGTTTTGATGTCCATGTTTTCCTCCTTTCAGAAAGGCAAAGCCTCGCCGTCGTCTTCGTTCATCTTCTCGCGTATCTCCGCCCGCGCGTTCTGCGTCGCGTATACACCCGGCGTCAGTTTCCCCTGCGGCCCTGCTTCAGTGGGGCCGCCATTTGTCTGCCCGGACCCCGGGCCTGCCATCACTTCCGACGTCTGATCCACGACACACTGCCCCTGCGGCATCTCGTCCTTCGCGTCTACGAAGCACGCCTCGTCGGCCTCGACCTCCGTCGCCCAGCGCGTCGCGCCGGATTTGGCATCCACCCACGACCGCGTTTTAAGGTACCCCGTGACGCAGATCGAGGATCCCCGGCGAAAATACCGCGTGATGAACTCCGCCGTCTGCCGCCAAGCCGTGCACCGTATGAAGTCCGCCGTCTGCATGCTGCGCTCGCCCCGGCGGTTGATCGCGATCACGAAGGACGCGACCGGGATCCCCGAAGGCGTCGTCGAGAGTTCCGGATCCGCCGTCAGCCGCCCGCCGAGGATGACTTTGTTATAGTTGAAGTTTGCCATCACTCATCCATCTTTTCTTCCACTTTCAGTCTGACCGTCCTCGAGACCTTCGCACCGATCGACACCGTCGTGCCGTCGGAGAGCTTCGCCGTGACTCCGTCCGCCAGCCGCATGCAGATCAGATGCGCGAATTCCTGGAGCTCCGCCATGACCTCTGCTGAGATCTCCGGCATCGGCTCCGCATCCTCGCTCTGGTTCTGCAGCGCTGAGAGGATCTTCCGGTACTTCTTCGCCCGGACGCATCCGCACCACTTGCTGGCATCCTCGCCCGACAGATTGGCCTGCCCACAGTACGGGCACGAGTCTGTGAATCGTTCCATATATTATCCCTTCCCGCCGGATTCCCCCGGCCTTGATGCATCTCGTCTGTACTTCTTCATGTCCCTGAGATCCTCGATCTGTGCGACCCGGACCCTCTTCGGATCCACCACCGTGACGGAGCTGCCGCCCGCCATGGGCAACAGCTCCAGCTGGTAGAACTCCGGATCCCGCCCGCGCTCCACATCCGCGAGCCGCGCGAAATCTTTCCGGATCGCGCCGATCCGCGCGAAGAGCATCTCTCCGAGCATCTTGTCGTCATATACGACGGGCGCATTCTTCCGCGCCGCCGCCACCGCTTCCGGGATGGTCATGATTCCGCCTCCCCTATAATCTTCCCCTCGCTGTCGATCCGGATGCCCCGGACGCCGAACATGCCTTCCTCTTCGTGCCGCCGGCGCGTGATCCACATCTTCTGCGCCCGCGCCCATGACTCCAGCCGCCAGATCGGCACGTCCTGATTCGTCAGCCGCCCGGACTCTCGCAGAGCCTTGATCCGCTTCCCGACCGCGGACGGCGAGCAGTCGAGTCTCTGCGCGATCTCGTAGTCGCGGAGTCCCGCCTTCACAAGCCGCAGGATCTGCCCGTCCCGCTCGTGCACCCGCTGATGCGTTCCCGTCGATCCGATGGGACGCCCCGCCGGATTGTTGCTCTTCCGCTTCGGCTTCGTCTCCGGCTGGACCGGCTTGATCGTGTTGTTCCCCCAGCCGTCCGCCTGCCGCTCCACTATGGGAGACGCGGTCCCTCTCCATTCCTTGATCTCGGCGCCCTCCACGCGGAGAGGCACGGCAGTTTTACCGGATACGCGCGGGATCGGATCCTCGATCAGTCGCACCGGGCACTCGCCGGAGCAGGGAAGCACCCCCTCCCGGATCTGGAGCCAGGTCAGCACGTCCCCGAACGCCCCGTACTTGCGCTCGACCGTCTGCCCGTCCGCGTGGATGCCGATCCACTTCATCGGGACCTGCGCCGACTCCGCCATCCAGAGTCCCGCCGGCCGCCCGCAGGTGATGATCCCGTCGATCCCCTCGGCGTCAATGATGCGGATCATGCGCCCGCCTCCTTTCGTGACTGCGCGAGGAGCTTCATGGTCTTCGGATCTCCCTCGAGCCCGTACCAGATGCACGTCACGTCCCGCGCGTTCTTCTTCTTCGCCACGAGACGCGCCATTTTCCGCGCGCAGTTCTCGGCGTCGCCCGGCCGCGTGTCGTGCAGGACCGTCACGACCTCCCCCGCGTCCGTGCGGAATGCGAATCTATATTTCTGTGTCGGCATTGTCTTCCTCCTTTCCATCCCAGCACTTAAACCCGATGCACACCGGATATAACGGCTGATTCTTGGCGAGCTTGTCGTAATCCAGCGGAGGCATCTTCGCGATCTCCGCTTTCAGCCGCTCGATCTCCGCGCGTTTCTCGGCAATCAGCTCTTCGTATAATTTGTCGACCCTTTCATTGATCCGCTTCTCGTTCCGCTCCGCCGCTTCGATCATTTCCGGCGGAATGTCGTTGTGGGTGACAGTCGGCGGTTCGGCGTCCATCTTCGCGCCGCAGTTCGGGCAGTAGTTTTTGTCAGGGCCTGTATGTGAAGCTCCACAGCTACTGCATAATAGGTGATCATCTAAGTCAATCCACCTGCCCGTCTTCCGCTTCGGCTCCACGTCGGCGGCGGGAGCATCCCGCACGGCCTGTCGGATTGAACACACATACGGGTTATTACCCATGCTGATCTGTTCGATCCGCTTTTGTACCGCAAACACCGCATCGCTCCGCAGTATGTAATCATTATTCGGCATCGCTGTCCTCCATTTCAAACATTTCGTCCCCGATCCTATCATACTCTGCACGGATAGCCTCATAAGCGGTTTCCCATTCATCGTTATGTCCCGCGTCATATCCGACCGCTACATGGGCCAGCTCATGCGCGAAACAGGACACCGCATCAAGCATATACTGATTACAAGCTATCTCAATATACGGGATTTCTCCACCATCGGGAAAGAACGTCATGCCGCCCATAGGCCGCTCGTCATCAGGATCATTTACCTCCGTTGCCAATTTGGCTCGATACCGCTTTCCCGGATAGAGATTCCGAAACGCCATAGCCACGAGCGCAAACATATCGTTTTCAAAAGGGCTTGTCAATTCATTCGGCATTGCTGTCCTCCTCCCACGGCGTGTCCCGCATCTGCTGTTCTGATGGGCGGGAAGTCCAGAACCTGCGACTGCTATACTCGACGCCGAAAGCTCCGACGCCCAGATAAAAGTTCCCGAGGCACCCATTTCCGGTCGAAACAATCGGCTGGATATAAGTACCAGATTCTGCTTCCTCTTCCATCCACACGACCGCCCCTTCCGGCGTCGCGAGAACTTCCTCCCGCGTCATCACCCGCGCCTCCTGCTCTCTCAGCAGGGCGAGAGCGTCACGTATCAACTGCGGAGAGCATCCAGCCCGATAGTACGGGCATTCAGGGCAAGACCGAACCTCTTTCAATTCCTGCCCCGGATCGGGATCATACGCGCATAGCTCCAGCCCCCGGATCACCTTTTCGCGCTTCTCTTCGTCAGTCATCAATCACTCCCCCATTCAATCAGCGTCTTCACGAATTTTCCGATAACCATAATGCAGAAGAAAAACTCAATAGTCGAGAGTGATCCTCTCAGCTTGTCTATAGCCTCAATCAGAAGCATTGCTGTTTCTTCAGTCATCGTCCTCACCTCCCTCAAAAACCTCGATGTATCTTTTCGCGAGGTGGATCAGCGATTCCTTGTAGCCCATCCCTTCAATTTCTTCCGCGAATCGCTCGGTCCACCAGTCGCCCAGATTATCAAGTCCGAAGTCGCACTCTACCGCCCAATCAAGCAGTTTGCGCAGAGCCTTGATTTCCTTCTCATGCTCTCTCAGCATCCGCACGGTCTCCCGCGCTGCGTCGCACCGGATCGTCATATACTGATCCGCGCCCGCTCCCGCTGAACGTTCCGACAGGTCGCGGATGATTTCTTTTTGTGTCATAGTCCACACCCTCCTAATTATAGTGTCCGTCCGGCGTCACCCGTATATTCAACGGACTCTGAAACAGTATTTGCGACGCCGCACCGAGCGAACAATACTGCGATGTCATAAGTGATTGCGCCGCCCAGAGCCGGAGCAATTCATCCTCGCGCTTCATCCGTTCAGTGCGTTCCTCTTCCGCCCGGATTTCCCGGATCTTTTTGAGACGTTCTTCGACCTCTTCCGGATTGTAGGCTTTCAGCGCGGCGAGGTCTTCGGCGAGACCTTCCGCAATCGCCCCGTTTCTGTCTGCTCTTTCTGCCGCGTCGAGTGCCATCTTCTTATAGCGCGCGAGGTCTTCTTTGTATCGTTTTTCCAGCTTTTCAAAGTCCTCTTTGTGGGCGTCATCGTACTTGTCCACCGCGCGTTGAAGTGCTTTTGAGTAGTCGGACGCTCCTTTCCACATCCCGCAGAAAACGACAGCCAGCGTGATGGATATTGGGATCAAAAATCCTGCGATTATATTAAACATCGTTGTCACTCTCCAAACCGCCCCACCATGAAAGCACCCAATGCCACCAGAATCAGGCCGATCACATTTTTCCATTCGGAATTGGCGTCATTACTGTCGACCGCATTTTGCGATATTACGGCACCAATGAATTCAAGTGCCAAAAAAAGAATCCGCATCCCCGTCACCTCCGTCATCCCGTTTCAGCCTATACCCGATCCGTCTGTATTCATCATAGACGGGCTTCCAGATTATTTCGCATTGTTTCCGCTCGTTTGGTAAATATTTTCCAAGCGTTTCCAACTCCCTTTGCAAGTGCGGATTGAACGGACACCCCTTACATCCTGTGCGATGAAAATTATACGGAGGTTTATAAATATCACATATTTCGATGTTGTATTGATCTATAAACCAATCTTCCCATGCTTTTGAAACCGGGACAAGCGGATGAAAATATTTCAATGTCTTTCCGGAAAATGACAGACACTTTGCCGATTCTCTTCGACCGCCTTCACTCGGCATGATTCCGACAATACTATATTGTTT
>Ga0310694_10004285_pt1 | contig 13809 bp, 15 predicted proteins | sample 174DNAGHGhighgp2_FD_203884 | JGI IMG/M metagenome (GOLD analysis project Ga0310694, IMG submission 203884) | Sheep rumen microbial communities from Palmerston North, Manawatu-Wanganui, New Zealand - 1742 DNA GHGhigh gp2 (v2) (version 2) | ecosystem: Host-associated > Mammals > Digestive system... | reverse complement strand
CCTATACCAGCAAATCCTATATAAATTACATGCAAGCTGTTAAGGAACTCGGCATATCTCACAAAAGCTTGAAGGTCGGCGACACGTTGGATTTTGGCGGCGGCGTTAAATTCAAAGTTCTTTTTCCCACCGCCGAATTCGTTGCGGAAATGAATAAAAGACAAGCAGACAAATCCGACGACGGCACCAACGAAAATGACGACGCCGACAAAAAAGACAGAACGTACAGAATGAACAATTCAAGCATCGTCGGTAAACTCACTTATAAAGATTTTTCCATGATGTTAACGGGCGACTGTGAAAAAGAATCCGAAGCAAAAATTTTGGCGGACAATGACGTTGCGTCTTTGAAATGTGACGTGCTAAAGTCGGGGCATCACGGCCGCAACTCTTCATCGTCGAAAAATTTTGTCGCGGCCGTCAATCCGAGTTATGTTTTAATCAGCGCGGGCAACAATGCAGATAAAAACGACCCGAAAGGCTCCCCGCACGGCAAAGCGTTGGGAATTTATTTGAAGCAGGGAATAAGTCCGAAAAATATTTTGTGCACACAATGGAACGGCTCAATCACTATCACGAGCGACGGCAAAACTTTTTCCGTTAAACCCGAAAACAACATTGATTGGGTCGAAGGCTGGATAAACAAAAAACGCGACGCCAAAGTAGCATGACCGCGAATTTTTGGAAGGAGGATTGATTTATCGTGAGCAACGAAAAAGAAATCAGCGTTTACCTTGACAGAATCGAAGAGCAAGAAGACGACTCTGCCTTGGCGGTTTTCATGATTGAAGACGACGAAGACGAGTTTCGCGAATTCGTTTTGCCCGCAGATTTTTTGCCGGAAGGCACCGACGAAGGCGAATACCTCACGTTGAAAATTTCGCGCGACAAAGACAAAACTAAAGCGGCACTCGACGAGGCGCGGGAGCTACTAAAAAAATCGGAGGAATGAGGAATTAATTTGCTGAAAAAAATTCTGATGTGTTTCAGTCTGCTGTTCGTCTTTTCGTTGGCGTCGACGGCGCAAGCAAAATCCGCCGAGCTGACGGGGATAAAAGCTTTTGACTTGGACAAAGAAACCGTGCGGATTGAAATTTCTTATCGCGGCGGAAAACTCGACTCAAGCGACATCTCCTCCGACTTTTCGTTGGGGAGTCTGCGCCTTGAAATCGAAAACGCCTTGCCCGGCAGAGTGAGCCGCGTATCCGGCGTGCAAATTCAATCGGGCGCAAAACAGCTCGTCGAAAAAATTTCCGTCAACGAAACTCAAAAAAACGTTACGAGCGTTCGGATTAATTTTAATTCGGCAATCGAGAGCGGCGACGCGACGATTAATCTTGAGCCGTCCAATCGCTCCGAGAAAAAAGACGCTCGCATTATCGTCGACGTGAAAAAATTTTCTGCGCGCGACGAACAGTCGACGGAAAATTTTAACGGTGGCGGAAAAGTCATCGTGCTTGACCCAGGCCACGGCGGCTCCGACGCGGGCGCAATCGGTCCGAGCGGCGTCACGGAAAAATCTGTCGCGTTGGCAGTTTCACTCAAGGCGCAAAAACTTTTGGCGGCTTCGGACTATCAAGTTGTCATGACACGCACGACCGACGTTGACGTTGCCGCGCCCGGCGTTTCAGACGCCACCGAACTCCAAGCACGCGTCGATAAAGCTCCGCCCAATGCCGCGCTCTTTATCAGCGTCCACTGCAACGCCTTCTCAAGCAGCAAAGCAAACGGCATGGAAACTTATCACGCGCCGACCGCCGTCAAAGGTGCGCGCCTCGCCCGACTTTTAAACGAGGAACTCGAACGGCTCGGCGGGCTGAACAATCGCGGCGTCAAGGCGGCAAGATTTTATGTCATGACGCATTCGCAATGCCCCGCGTCGCTGATTGAGCTGGGATTCATCACCAACCCGCGCGAAGAAAAATTATTGGCAAGCGAAGATTATCAACAGAAACTTGCGCAGGCAATCACCAATGCCGTCAATCGCTATTTCAATCAAGGAGGATTTGATTAATCGTGAAAAAAATTTTAATGCCGGCAATGCTCGCGCTGCTTCTGTTTACGGCGGGCTGTGAAAAACCTCCGACCGAAGAGCCGTCCGCCGAGCCGTCTGCCAAACCCGTTCAATCTAAAACCGACGCCAAGCCCGAAAACAAGCCCGAACCTCAAAAGCCCGCGTCCGATAATAAATCCAAGCCGACAGAAAATCAGCCGACTAAGAACGAGAAGACGGAGCACGCCATGAACATTAAAGTTTATTATCCCGACGATTCGGGCATGAAGCTCGTCGAAGTGGAACGCGAAATCCTCGTCGACGATTCGATTGACAAATACGCCGCCGCCGTCGAAACTTTGATGGAAGAGCCGGACGAAGAAAACTTGACGAGAATTTTTCCGTCGAACGCGCGAATCAGAAGCGTTACGGTTAAAGACGGACTGGCCACGGTCGACTTTGACGGAAGCATTTTAAAAGGTTTCGTCGGCGGTTCGACGGGCGAAGAATTTTTAATCGGTTCAATCGTCGACACGCTGACAAATTTTCCCGAAGTCAAGCGCGTGAAATTTTTGATTGACGGCAAAGAAATCGAAACTCTTTCCGGCCACATGGATTTGAGCACGCCGCTTGAACGCATGACTTCTTTAACCGAATGACGCCGTATAAAAATTAAAATCGGTGCGAGAGATTAAACCCTCTGCGCCGATTTTTTTTGCCCACGCAAAAATTTTCGGCGGCTCTTTTTTTGTTGCACGAAACGCCGCAAGGTTGTAAAATTTCGGCATGAAAAATTTTTATGGAGTGTTGAGTTATGCACAACTTTGAATATCATTGCCCGACGGAAATAATTTTTGGAGTGGGCGCGGAAGAAAACGTCGCGGAAAAAATTTTTAAATACGGCGGCTCGCGCGTGATGATTCTTTACGGCGGCGGCAGCGCAATAAGGAGCGGGCTTGTTCCTAAGATTGAAAAATTTTTAACGGCGCGCGGGCTTGAGATAAAAATTTTGGGCGGCGTCAAACCGAATCCGCGATTGAGTTTTGCTCGTCGTGCAGTCCGCGAGGCGATTGACGCAAAAATAAATTTCGTGCTGGCTGTCGGCGGCGGCTCCGTCATCGACACTGCCAAGGCGGTCGCACTCGGCGCGGCCAATCCTCAAGTTGACATTTGGGAGCATTGGCTCAATAAAATTCGTCTTGAAAAAAGTTTGCCGGTCGGAGCAGTCTTGACGATTGCGGCGGCGGGCAGTGAAACTTCAGACTCGGCAGTTTTGACGGACGAGGACAGCGGCCTCAAGCGCGGCTCAATTACTCCTCGGCCGGTGTTCGCGATTATGAATCCGGAATTCGCGTTGACGGTTCCGCATTACCCAATGATTTGCGGAATCGCCGATATAATCATGCACACGCTCGAAAGATATTTCAGCAAGATTGAAGGCAACGAGTTCACGGACATGGTTGCCGAATCGCTGATAAAAAATGTGATGGAGCAGTCGAAAAATCTTTTGAAGAATCCGCAAGACTTGCACGCCATGAGCGAAATAATGTGGTGTGGGTCGGTGTCGCACACGGGCTTTACGGGTCTTGGACGCGACAGAGATTTTTCCGCGCACAAACTCGGACACGAACTCAGCGGCCGCTACGACGTGGCGCACGGCGCGAGCTTGACGACGGTTTGGGCGTCGTGGGCGCGAACAGTTTATACCGTCAAGCCCGAACGTTTTGCAAACTTCGCGGAAAAAATTTTCGGCATAACAAACGGCACGATTGACCAAAGAGCAAACGCCGGTATCGACGCAATGGAAAATTATTTTCGGGAGCTGGGCACGCCGACGAATTTTTCCGAACTCGGAATCGGCGTTCAAAGCGACGACGAATTAAATTTTTTGGCGAACATGGTAACTTCAAACGGCACAAAAAAAGTTGCGACGTTCCAGCCGCTCGACAAAGATTTAGTTTTGAAAATTTATCGCAAGGCAAATCGTTGAGGTGCGACCATGAAAATTTCTGGAGACGCTCTTGACAGGGCGCAACGGGTTAAGCTTATAATATTTGATGTGGACGGCGTGTTGACTGACGGAAAAATTTATCACGGCGCGAACGGCGAACTTTTCAAGGCGTTTAATTGCCGCGACGGCTTCGGAATAAATGTTGCGCACGCTTGCGGCTTGAAGACGGCGATAATCACCGGCAGAACGTCGGAGATGACCGCTAACCGCGCCGCCGAGCTGAAAATTTCTGTCGTCATGCAAGGACAGATGAACAAGCGCAACGCTTACAAAAAAATCAAAGAGCAATTCAATTTGACGGACGAAGAAATTTGTTACGTTGCTGACGACGTGATTGACTTGCCTGTTTTTGTTCAAGTGGGCTTTCGGGCGGCAGTCGGAGACGCGGCGGCAGAAGTTATTGAGCGCGCGCATTTCGTCGCGAATAATTTTGGCGGACACGGAGCCGCTCGTGAAGTCATAGAATTTATTTTGAAAGCAAAAGGATTTTGGCAGGGGATTATCGAACGCTATACAACGCCCGAACTTGACGATAAAGGCTCGGCTTCAATCACTCAATAAAAAATTTTTAATTCATGGGAGCGCGGCGAGTTGCTGAAAAATTTTTCGGCTCAAACGTGACCGCTGTTCCGCCGCTTTTAAAGCGGCTTTTCGGAGGAAGAAATGCTTTATAAAACGCTGATGCTGATTAGCAGAATGATTCGGCTTTTGCCCTACGACGCGCTGCTTGCGCTGGGCAAAGTGTTCGGGCATTTGTATTATCTGCTTGTCAAAAAACAGCGGGAGCGGGCGGTCGCGCAGATGATGCCCGCGCTAAACATTTCAGAGGCAGAAGCGCGAAAACTCGTAAGAAAATCTTTTATAAATTTGGCGCGCAACATGTTGGACATTTTTTACATGCCGAACCTCAACGAAAAAAATTTATCGCAGTACATAGAGATTGACCACCTGGAACGAATGCGAATGGCATTAATGGAAGGACAAGGCGTCGTGGTTTTGACGGGGCACGTCGGCACGTGGGAATGGTTGAGCGCGGCGTTTTCGTTGAACGGAATGCCTGTGACGGCGATTGCAAAACTTCAGCCGAATGCAGAATATTCGCGGGCACTGGACGATTTGCGGGCGACGATTCACGTTGAAATTTTTAATCGCGGAACGAACGAACTTAGAGCGGCGGGTCGTGCACTAAAGGACGGAAAAATTTTGGGCTTCCTTGCCGACCAAGACGCCGGCCCCGGCGGAGCCTTCATAAAATTTTTGGGCAAGACAGCTTCGACGCCGTTAGGGCCTGCAGTTTTCGCCAGACGATTCAACGCGCCCGTTTTGCCCGCGTTCATCTTGCGCAAAGAAGACGGACGCCACCTCGTCAAAATCGGGGAAGTTATGCACTTCGAGGACACGGGCGACACCGACGCCGACCTCTTGCGCTTCACCGAGAAAATGACTAAAATTTTGGAAAAAGTTATCCGCGAAAATCCAACGCAATGGCTTTGGTTTCAAAAACGCTGGAACACGCCGCCCGAAATGCAAAAGACAAACAAGCATCACACGGTTAAGGCGCGAAGAAAAATTTCGGAGGAAAAAACATGAGCACACGAGAAAAAATTTTGGCAGGAATAGCAGTGATTTTTTTTGTGTGCTTAGTCGTCTGGGTGGTGCGGACGACGCCAAAAGCCCCGCCGCCGATTGAAAAATTCGAGCCGCCAACCGTCATGGAATACGAAGGCAACACGTTAACCGAGGAGCGCGACGGAAAAATTATTTGGGAGCTGACGTGCGACAAAATGCGCGTCGATTCTTTGACGCAGGACATGGAGCTGACGAACGTCCGCGGAAAATATTACGACGATGAAAAAGTTTGGAACTTGACGGCGGCGCGTGGCATTTACGACCAGACAGAAAAAATAATTTACGTTGAAGGCGACGTCTTGATAAAAAATAACGTCGACGCTTCGGAACTTCGCAGCGAGGATTTGGCGTGGCTGTCTGATGAAGAATTGCTCGTTGCTCAAGGCGAAGTTTCCGTTACGAAAGACGACGGCGCAAAACTTTTCAGCGACAAAATCGAATGGTTTTCCGCCGAGGAAAAAGTCATCGCGTCGGGCAATGTCAAAGTGCTCAACACCGACGGCGCGAAACTTTCCTCCGACAAAATCGAATGGCTGTCCGCCGAAGACAAACTTATCGCGGAAGGCAACGTGAAAATTTCCAAAGACGACATGCGCGCCTTCGGCGACCTGGCCTATGCCGAAAACGATTTTAAAAAGTTCGGGATGTTGGGCAATGCTAAAATTTTGAAGGGCGTTAAAGACGACGAGGAGGCTTTTTAAATGATAAAAAAAATCTGCGCGGCGTGTGCGGCAGCAATGTTGATAAGTTCAGCGGCTTTGGCGGCCGAAAAAGACAACTTGCCCTCTGAAGTCAACGCCGACGCAATCGAATACGACATGAACACCGGCATCGTCGCGGCGGAAGGAAACGTCCTTTTAAAACACGGCACGACCAAGGCGACGGGTCTCCACGCGATGTACAACGTCAACACTCAAGAGGCGAGCCTTATCGGCAACGTGATTGTCGTCGATGAAGACATGCGCATAACCTGCGACGCTTTGGCGAGCAACGGGCAAGGACACATGGTCGCGGACGGCGGAGTTGTCGCAACCCAAACCGTCGCGCCGAATGAAAAATATCCCGTCGGCGACACGCGCACTTTCCAAGGCGACCACATTGACTTTTTCCCTGATGACAGAAAGCACGTTGTAATTCCTACGGGCGGCATTGCCAAAAGCGAAGTCGAAGGAACTTTCACGGCGGATCATTTGGAAGGCTGGATTGACGACGAACGCTACATCGGCACCGGCAACGCTCATCTCGTCAGCGAGGTTCGCAAACTGGAGGCGGGCGGCGATAAAGTCGACTACGACGGCAAGCAGGAAGGCAAAGCGGTCGTCAGCGGAAATGCCTGGGCGATTCAAGACAACAACACCATTCGCGGCAATCGCTTGACGGTTTATCTTGCCGACGATGGAACTTTGAGAGCCGAACCGCGCGTCCAAATGCCCGAAGGCTTTAACGAAAAATTTGAGCAAAAAACTGAGCCGACTGCCGAAAAAAAATCTTCCGATGAAACCGTTGTAATCAATCCCGACGAGGCGACGAATAATGAATCTTGAGGCGCGCAATTTGGTCAAAGCCTTCAAAGGTCGCACGGTCGTCAACAAAGTTTCAATCAAAGTTGAGACGGGCGAGATTGTCGGACTGCTCGGTCCCAACGGCGCGGGCAAGACAACTTCCTTTTACATGATGGTCGGGCTGGAGCGTCCCGATTCGGGCGAAGTTTTTATAAACGATGTGGACATTTCAAAGTTCCCGATGTACAAGCGCGCGGAGCTGGGAATAAGCTACCTAACGCAAGAGGCGTCGATTTTCCGCAAGCTGACTGTCGCGGAAAATATCATGGCGATTCTCGAAACGCTGCACTTGAACAAAGAGGAGCGCAAGAAAAAATTAAACGAACTTTTGCGCGAGTTCAGTATACGCCACGTGGAAAAACGCAAAGGCACTGAACTTTCCGGCGGCGAACGGCGACGCGTGGAAATCGCCCGCTGTCTTGCCTTGGAGCCGAAATTTATTCTGCTCGACGAACCTTTTGCCGGCGTCGACCCGCTTGCCGTTGCCGACATTCAAGAAATCATAACTTACTTAAAAAAACGCGGCATGGGAATTTTAATCACCGACCACAACGTCCGCGAGACTTTGCACATCGTCGACCGCGCTTACATTTTGAACGAGGGAAAAATTTTGTTGGAAGGTTCCGCCAACGAAATCGCCAACAGCGACATTGCCAAAAAATTTTATCTCGGCACCAACTTCACGCTTTAAATCGGAGGTTTTTGAATGCGCCTTAGGATACTGGACAAATATATTTTTCGGGAAGTCGTCTTCGCGTTTCTCTTCGCGATTTGCGCGTTCACGGCGGTGTTTATCGGTTCGGGCACGCTGTTCAGAATTGCGCGGTATATAACCGACTACGGCGCGAGCTTTTCCTCCGTGGTAAAAATTTTCGTCTACGGCTTGCCAGGTATCATCATGTGGACTTTTCCGATGTCGATGCTCCTTGCCACGCTTCTGACTTTCGGGCGGCTGTCGAGTTCAAGCGAGATAACCGCCATGAAGTCTTGCGGAATAAGTTTCGGACGAATTGCCGCGCCCGCGATTGTCTTGGGCGTGATTGTCACGGTTACCGCGATTCTCTTCAACGAACACGTCGTGCCTTGGGCGAACACCGCCTACAACAACGTCGTCTACTACGAAATTCAGGGCAACACCGAACTTAAATCGCAAGACCATATCATCGTTAAAGAACTTGCGGGCGACAAAATGGAGCGATTGATTTACGCCCGCGAATACAACGCGAAGGACGAAATTTTGGAAGGCGTGACGATGCAAGTTTTCAGCGAGGACGGAAAAGTTACGCACGTGGAGAACGCAACCTTCGCCGAATGGAAGAACGAAGAATGGGTTATGCACGACGGAATGATTTACGACTTGGCGGACGAACAGCGCACGCACACAATGAAATTCGACCGACAAATTTTGCCAGTCAAAGCAAGCCCGCGACAAATCGTTCGCGAACAAAAAAAGCCGGAAGAATTGACGATGAGCGAACTGAAAGCGCAAATCGAAATCATGAAAGCACAATACGCCAACACGAGCAAACTTGAAACGGAACTTTATCAGCGGGTGACGGTGCCCATGGCAAGTTTAATCTTCGCGCTAATCGGGGTGCCGCTCGGTCTGCAGCCGACGCGCACGCCGTCTTCAATGGGCTTCGCGCTCAGCGTCGTTATAATTTTCCTCTACTACGCAATCATGACGCTTGCCAACGCAATCGCGCGCGGCGGAGCAATCCCGCCGATGTACGCCGTGTGGATACCAAACGTTATCGGATTGCTGGCGGGTTTCATTTTAATTTATCGGGCGTCAAAGTGAGGTTTTGTTTATGAAAAAATTTTCTGTTGAGGCGGACGTTCAGCGCGTCCAAAATCTTTATCGTTACGAGGCAAGAGCGCGCGAGAAAGGTTACAAATTAATCGCGGGCGTGGACGAGGCTGGGCGCGGCTCTCTTGTCGGACCGGTCGTCGTCGCCGCCGTGATTCTCCCCGAAAATTTATATCTTGAACGGCTCAACGATTCAAAAAGACTTTCCGCCAAAGTCCGCGAAGAGCTTTACGATAAAATTGTTGCCTCGGCGATAAGTTTTTCTTACGTCGAAGTTCCAATCGAAGAAATTGACACGCTCAACGTTTATCAAGCGTCGCTAAACGGAATGAAACGCGCCGTCGAAGCTTTGGACGTTCAGCCCGATTTTGTTTTTACCGACGCAATGAAAGTTGACTTCGGAGAAAAAATTGGCTCGTACTCGATTGTTCGCGGCGATTCGCTTTCCGCGTCGATTGCCGCCGCCTCGATTGTCGCAAAGGTGACGCGCGACCGCATGGCCGACGAATGGTCTTTGCTTTATCCCGAATACGGCTTTAAAAACAATCGCGGCTACGGCACAAAAGAACACCTTAACGCGATTGAAAAGTACGGTCCATGTCCGATTCACCGTCACTCGTTCAATCCCGTCAAAAGTCTTTTGAGAAAATAAAATTTCCCCGCCGAGGCGACGGGGATTTTTTTTAGCGAAGGAGGACGGCGCATGAAAAAATTTTTTATCCTTGCGCTAAGTTTAATTTGCGTGGCTTGCGCGGGCTGTTTTCAAGCTAAGTTCGACATGATTATCACTGACGACGGCGAAGTTTTCACCCGCACCAAATTTGTCGGCAACGCGCTTGTGATTCGGCAAATTGAAGAATGGAAAGACCGTTTAGAAAAATTTCGTCCCGACGTGAAAGCTCAAGTCGTCGTCGAAGGCGATTTGCGCGGCTACGAATTCGCGACCGATTATCCCGACATTGAAACTTTCGCGAAGTCGGCTAGCAACTTGTACAGGGCGAACGCCGGAAAAAATCGCGGCGTCTCTCAACGCAAAGGCTGGTTCTTCGACGAATACGATTTTGATTTTTGTTTTTCAACGCCGCCCGGCTCTCTCCCGCCCGAAGCCGAATTCATGACGCAGGCGGCCTTCAACGGCGTGGAGTGCGATTTGTCGATTCAGTTGCCCTACGCCGCTGAAAAAACCAACGCTGACAAAATCGACGGCGACGGAAAATTTTTAACATGGAATTTGGCTCCCGTTCTGATTCACGGCGGCGAAAAATTTATGCAGGCGCGTTTCAAAATTTGGCACAAAGAAAAAATCGCGTTGACGGCGGCGATTGAACTTTTGCTTTTGGCAGCGACGATATTTTTCTTCAGCAAAGCTCGCGTCGAAGAATCCGACAGCCTCGCAAAAGATTTCCGCCGCAAACGAAATGTCTTCGCGGGATTGTCCGTCGCCCTCGCGATAATTTCTGCGTACATGATTCTCGCGCCGGTCGCATTCACTGCCGCCGATATAATTTCTCTCCCGTGAAATTAAAATGGAATGGACTTTGATAAAACTATTGACCAAAAAGAAATTTGGTTATAAAATCACAAGCGGCTTGGACGACTGTCTTTGCCTATTGAACCGCGACGACTTGAGCAATCGTTCGCGCAAAGAACTCGTGCTTTTGAGTTCAATCCTTCCATACAATCCTGCCCGCGTTCGATGCGGCGCATGGTCGAATATTTCGGCGTTTGACATTTTGGACGACTCGGAAAAGGAAAATGATTCATTCAAGGCTTGCTCGGCTCGGCTCGTTTTCTTTTTGCGAATCATCAAAGCGACGCTGTAGAAGTTTTTGTAAACTTAAAAGGTGAAGACACAGTCGTTACCTCAAGGGGCGAGAAATCCGTTTGAGTTTTCCCCAAACTTTAATCGGCTCTCGTTCTTCGGCAAATGCAATGGCTCGACTGAACCCGCGAGCTTCATTGCGAATTCAAAATCCTACACAACTTTTCAGACGCGAGAATCCTGCTTGAAAATTTTCCCCAAGTTTTAAGCAAGTCTCGTTCGGCAAAAAAAAAATGAGGCTCGAACTGAACCCGCGAGTCTCGTTTAAAAATTACCTACACAAAAAATTAAAGCCTCGGCAAAAGTCGGGGCTGAAATTTTTTTTAATCGACGCTCAAATTTCTGTCGGCAAGCAAATTCATCGCGGCGATAACTTCTGCGCGCTCGTCCAAATTTATTTCCGCCGTCAAAATTTCTTCGCCGCGTCCGCTTTCTGCAACGACTTCGCCGCGAGGATTGACGACCTCTGACTTGCCCGACGCGTTTGCGAAGACGACAAAAATTTGATTTTCAATCGCGCGTGCCTTCGTCAAAATTTGTCGCGGCGTCAAACGTTTCAAACTCCACGCGGCGGGAATGAAAATAATTTCCGCACCCGCTAAAGCAATTTTCCTGACGAATTCGGGGAAGCGCAAGTCGTAACAAATCGCCAGGCCGCACTTCACGCCGTCCAGTTCGACGACAGAAAATTTTTCGCCCGCAGAAAAAACTTTGTCCTCGTCGGCGAAGCTGAAAAGATGAGTTTTGTCGTAGGCCGCGACGATTTCTCCGCGACGATTGGCGACGAAGCAACGGTTAAAAATTTTTCCGCCGCTGTCGACGATGACTGAGCCGCCGATTATGTTCACGGAAAATTTCTTTGCCGACGCGCAGAGAAAATTTTTTGTGCGCGTGCCGTCCGTGTCCGCGAAATTTTCAACGGGCGTAGGATAATATCCCGTCGACCAAAGTTCAGGCAAAAGTATCACGTCGGAATTTTTTGCCGCCGCGATTAATCTTTCCGCCGTAGAAAAATTTTCGTCGACCGCGCCGAGTTTCGATTTGAATTGTGCGATTGAAATTTTCATAGCTCGAATTGCGCGGCAACGTAAGAGGATAAAAATTCCGCGCCCTGTTTGGCGACGTGCTCCGTGTGGTAAGGGTGAGCCATGTAGGCGTCAAAATCTTCCTTCGACGCAAAGTCAACCGTCATGACGACAGAATTTTCGCTGCCGACCCAACCCGTGCTGAAGTTCGCCTCCAACGCGACGACGCCAGGAATTTTTCTTTGCATTGCGCGCAAGTCGACGAGAACTTTTTTCTTATTCGCGTCGCTTACGCCCGCCTTGAACGTGCCGATAAAAATATGCCGTATCATAAAATCGCCTCCGAATTATAAATGCGCCTTCATCTTTAAAATTCTGCGGACGGATTCGTTGATTCGCTCTTCAGAAATTTTTCCGCGCTTAACGGCGTCGAGAATGCTGTTGTAAACAATTTGCTGGCTCTCGTAGTTGTGGCAGACGAGCGCAATATCACCGCCCGCCAAAATCATTTGCACGCCCAACGTCGACAAGTCCGTATGATTTTTAATCGCGCCCATCTCCAAATCGTCGGTTATGACGACGCCGGAAAAGCCCAGCTCGTTGCGCAAAAGACCGGTCATGACGGCGGGCGACAGGCTCGCGGAGTTCACGGGGTCGAGCGCGTCATATCTCAAGTGACCGACCATAATCATAAATTTTGAGTTGTCGTGCGTGCTGATAATTTTTTTGAACGGGAAAATGTCCACGGCGTCCAAAACTTCTTTGCTGTCCTCGACGGAAGAAATTTCTTTGTGCGGGTCGATTTTGCTTTTTCCGATACCGGGGAAGTGCTTGAGCGTGTAAAGAAAATTTTCGGACTCGTAACCTTGCGCGGCGGCGTCGAGGAAGTTTGCGACAAGTTGCGGGTCGTCGCCGAATGAGCGCGTGTCTTTACTGCCCACGTCCGCTACGGGCGCGAAGTTCAAATTCACGCCGATACTTTTTAAAATCTTCGCGTTGTGAATCGCCCAATGCTTTGCAACTTCAGCGTCGCCTGTCTGCCCGATTTCCTCCTGCGAAGGCGCAACTTCCAAAAAATTTCTGCCGCGCGCAACTCGTCCGCCTTCCTCGTCGGTGGTGAAGAACAACGGAACTTTTTGATTAGCGGCGGCCTCTATGTCGTTCGCGAATTTTTTTGCTTGCGCGACGCTCTCCAAGTTTCTGTCAAAAAAAATCACGCCGCCGAAATGAAAATTGTTCAGCGAAAAAATTATGTCGTCGTTAAGCTCGGTGCCGTAGACGCCAATCATGACCATCTGCCCGATTTTTTCTTCCAGCGTCATAGAATTTAATTTCGCTTCAATCGGGTCGGGCGGCGGCAAAACGTCGGCTTGAACTTCTTTGACTTCGCCGCAACCCGCCAGAAAAATTATCGCCGCGAACATCAGCGCAAAAAATTTTTTCATGTCATTTCCTCTCCAAATTCACGACGCCGGGATTTTTCAATCGCCAGCCGTCCTCGCCCGCCTCCAAGTTGAAAATCGCGGGCAACTTGACAAAATATTTCCGATAAACGCCGTCTTGATAGTTCAGCGCGAAAATTTCTTTCATGCCGCCGTGGTCGTGAAGTTCTTCGTCGCAAGGGTTCATCGGATTGGGCACGACGGCGTATTCGTCCAGCTCACATTTTAACGCCCAATAGCCGCTGTCCTTCACGTCGATTGCCGGTCGAAAAGTCAACGCACCGCCGTAAGTCAAAATCCTCAGCTTGTTGCTACGAACAAATTTTTCGCAACGCATCAACTGCCCCGGCTTTTTCATTTCCTCGGCAAGTTTGTTGTACTCGTCGACGAAATTAATCCACGGGTCTTGCGGCGCAAGCGGCGTTATCCTCGTCGGGAACGGCTCGGACAAATCCAAACCGAACGGCTCGACCTGCTCCACCTCCGAAACGACTTTAGGCTCTCGGAATTGCTCG
>Ga0310694_10004282_pt1 | contig 13812 bp, 10 predicted proteins | sample 174DNAGHGhighgp2_FD_203884 | JGI IMG/M metagenome (GOLD analysis project Ga0310694, IMG submission 203884) | Sheep rumen microbial communities from Palmerston North, Manawatu-Wanganui, New Zealand - 1742 DNA GHGhigh gp2 (v2) (version 2) | ecosystem: Host-associated > Mammals > Digestive system... | reverse complement strand
GGAGGCAGAAGGCTGCGCGCAGCCCGAGAGCCATGCTCTCGAACTGCACGAAGCACTTGTCTGTCTGCTCTTCTCGCATCCCTCTCCAGCGCGAAGCGGAGTGGCGGATATTGAGCGGGTTGTTGTTTCTAAGACCGCGGGGAGGCATAACTATGAACTATGAACTTTGGCATTTAGCCTTTAGCTTTTGGCCAATAGCCAATAGCCAACAGCGAACTGTGAACTATGCACTATGAACTATGCACTATGCACTCTCATCATTCTCCCAGATGCTGGCCGTCGCCGTCCCCGTCGTCCGAGAGCGTCTCCTGCGAGCGTGCAGCGGTCACGGCGTCTGCCTGAGCCGTGCGGCTGGGTACGCACTCGAACTGTGCGTCTGCACGCAGGTTCATCAACACCTTGCCCGGGTTGAACTTCACGTTCAGCTCCTTGATGTTCTCGGCCGTGCAGTCCTGAGCGGTGTCCGCGCCCACGGTCTTGGCCGAGAGGCGCAGTGTGCCCAGTTCGCCCAGCTTCACCACCTTACCCTCGAGCAGCATCTCGCGAGCGCAGTCTACGAGCGAGACGATGACTGCGGTGATGTCTCCGCGCGTGAACTTAGAGCCGTGGGCTGCGATGTGAGCGGCCAGCTCGGATTCTGTCAAAGTTTCTGTACGCTGCAGCACAGGGTAAGCCTTCGTGCTCTTGACGTTTACTTTCTTCGTGCCCGGCTTGTCGGAACGAATGGCAATGCTGTAAGGAATCAGTCCCATAATCAATTGTGTTTTAGTTGGTTAATACTCTGTTTTCACACTCGTGTCTGAGAGGCCAAAATGCCAAGCGTCGCAGGCGCCCACGCGACGCGTCGCATTCATCTCTGCGACACGTGGCAAAGTTACGAACTTCGTGTGGCACGAATCATCGCAACGCGTCGCAGTGCAGAGAAATGTCGCGCATTGACACTTTAGCGCTTGCATATGTCAGAGATTTTTTGTAACTTTGTAGGGCAAAACAAACGTACAACACATGACCCTCGAACCTCAGACCACCGACCTCACCAAGAAGGAACTCTCGCTGCTCTACGCTCCTACGCTCTCTGTGGAGGGCGCACGCCAGCGCCTGCGCCGCTGGCTCACGTACAACCCGCGCCTCGTGCGTGCACTGGAGCGGGCAGGACTCCGACCGAGGCAGAAGACGCTGACGCCTCGGCAAGTGAAAATCATCTATCAGTATCTGGGCGAACCGTGAGCCGAGTTGCAAAATTGCATTTTTGCATGCCCCAAATGTATGAGCCCACCTTATAAGTATTATAAATTATATATTGTATATATTGATATAACTTATAACTATTGAAGAGAGGCACGCCCACTTTTTTGCACGCAAAAATGCAAAAATGCAACCCCGAGGCTTGCACGTTTCGGAGAAAAAGCGTAACTTTGCCATGCAACAAACAGCAAATGAATAAGTTAGAAAGAAGCAGTCGCCTGCCCAGCATGCCACGCGAAGAGAAACCAAACCCGGATGACCAAACTACAAACACAGCAAGCACTCGCCAGGACGCGCAATAGCCAACCGACTGACAGCCACCCGTAACCGCTCTTACGCGCGCGACTACCTATAGAGCCCTTTCACATGACAACCGCACCAGAAAAGCACAGCAGTTTACGGACGCCTATGACTACTCCTGCAGTACATTTACGCACTTTTCATTGAACGCTCATTGAACACGCATTGAACGCCCTTTGAACACGCAAAGTACAGTCAACTGCATATTACAGCCAAATTACGACCAAATTACGGCCAAATTACGACCAAACTCATTTCACGGACAATTCACAACCAATTCACGAACAATTCACGAACAATTCACGACCGACTTCATTTGACGGCCACTTGACGGCCATTTGACGGCCATTTTACGGCCATTTGACGAACGATTTCAGTTTACGGGCAGTTTACGGACAGTTTACGGACAGCATCATTCTACGGCCATTCTACGACCATTCTACGGCCATTCTACGGCCATTCTACAAAACAGCAGCCCGCACACACACGTTTTGTGCCAATTCAGCCGCAAAATGCAGGGCAAGTACAAGATAAGCACACGGCAGGAATGTGCCAAAGGCCTCTAAAGGCTATTTCCGGCCACCCTGAGCCCGTCTTGCCACTCCGGGCGTACACGAGTCCGCCCAAACGCTTTTAGGGCCTAATAAGGGCCTTAAAATGCGTTTTTCCATTTAATATGTTCACTCGTGCCAACGCGCGCATGAGTAGGCCCACTTTCATCCAACCCGTAAAAATCAGCTTCGCCTTACGCACGGAATGATTTGCCAGGCAGCTTCACGTTTACAGCGTTTTGTAAAACAAAAATCACACCAACGCATTGCATCCTCCTTCCCTCCTTCGAGCAGAACATTGGCACCCCAGAAGGAGAACTTAAGTCGGCGGCCGCTCTCTCTCATTTTTTTGCATTTGACCTTCGGTCGAATGCTTCTCTCGCTCGGCATAGCCTGAAAGCATGGCTTTCGCCTCTGCGCTCACTCGATTTGCATTTTTGCATTTTTGCAGTGCGTGCGTGTAAGACACACACCACCGCCTTATGCGTCGGCAAAGTCTTTGCCGTCCGGGAGCGTTACGTGCAGCTTGGTGTATTGGCTGTGGAAGTGGTGCTGGAGGCGCTGGAGGTATCGGGCGCTCTCCCACTTGCACATTGGCAGGTCGTGGAGCAGGTAGTTGCCGCAGGTCTCGGGCTGGGTGGCCGGCACCTCGGTCTGTGTCAGTATCCACTGCAGGCACTGGATGGTGAGCCTGCGCATGTCCTCGACTGTGTAGGCTCCGGTCATGATGATGTACATGCCTGTGAGGCAACCCATGGGACCGACATACACTACGTCGGCCTTGACCTCGGAGTTGCGAAACCACGTGGCCATCAGGTGCTCCAGGCTGTGGATGGCTGCGGGTGCCATGGCTGGCTCGCAGTTGGGTTCGGTAATGCGCAGGTCGAAGGTGGTGAAACCTCGGTCCTGACGCGACACGTAGATGCCTGGCTTCAGGCGCGTGTGGTCGATGGTAAAACTTTGAATTGCTTCCATATCATTAATAGTCCATAGTTCATAGTCCATAGTCCATAGTTATGGTTAGCTATTGGCCAACGGCCAAAAGCCAAAGTAAACTCTCTCACCTCTAGTCCCTAATCCAATAGTTTCCTCCCCTGATATAGATGCCGCGGAGCGGTGGGCGGTGGGTGACTTTGCGGCCGCTGAGGTCGTAGATGTCTGCGGAGGCGGGCGATGTGCGGGGGATGCTGCGCAGGGCTGTGGCGTCTGCGGCATCGATGCGCTGGATGCGGAAGTGGTCTGCCTTGAAGCATCCGTGATTGTTGCCTGTGACTCGCGAGCCGTCGCTCCTGTGGTTGCTGGTGCGGATGCCGAGCCGGAGGCTCTCGCCCTCTGCCACGGTGACGAGGACTTCCATGGGCTTGAGTATCATCCGTCCGTCACCCGAGCCCACGTAGCCGGCAAAGGTGCGCTGCTCGTCTGCGGCGAAGACGCTGGGGGCGTAGTCGCTCTCCTTTCCGTAGTACTGAACGGCGTCGCCTGCAAAGAGGCGGCAGGTGCCCAGCTTGTCCTTGAGCACGCCCAAGAGGCAGCTGACCAGATAGGTGCCGCCCGGGAGCCGACCGGCAGGGATGGTCTGCGAGAGCTCGTACGCGTCGGGCATGGGGGTGCTGGTGGCCCAATAGGCGTTGATGCCATAGACTTGTTTGGCGTCCTGATTGATGCCCCACGAGTTGCCTTTCATCGAGCCTGTGGCTGTCCACCCTCGGGGCACGCCGCGGCCTGTGCTGCCCTGCGGGGTGAGGGCGCCGGATGCGTTATACTCGAAGTCGGCATTCGTGAGCAACGTGGTGGTGAGGTCTTGGGCATCGCTGCCAAAGGGGATGGAGGCCAAGGCGCTGACCGTGGAGCCGGGGTCCATGAAGTAGACGCGGACGGGGACGGTCTGGTCCTTGGTGCTTACGTAATGGACGGCTGCCCGAAGGTAGCCCTGCACGACGGTCTCGTCCCAAGGCGTGGTCATGGCCGTGGTCTGGACGGAGAGGACTGTGGGGGCGGCTCCGTCTACGGAGATGCCGACCCGAAGGTCGTAGGAGGGATTGAGCGGGAAGGTGGGCAGGCTGCGCACCTGAATGACATTGAGCCCTTTTTGCACGGGCACGGTATACTCGGCATAGGGGGCCTGCGAACAGGTGGTGTGGGCCGTCAGACGGAGGGGCCAAACGGTGGCGGTGCTGCCGGCAAGGCCTAAGCCCTCGAGGCTGACCACGCCGCTGCTACTGCTGCGGAAGCTGCCTCCGGGCAGTATGGTGACGGCGGGCTGTACGATGGTGCTCTGGATGTCGGACACGTCGGATGCGGAGGCTACACTGGGCATGAGGTGCTGGCTCATGTTGTTGGGCTTGTAGCTCATCATGTAGTTCCACTTGCCGCCGGCAATGGAGGTGTTGTACTTGTCGGTCATGGAGACAATCTCGTCGAAAGCGGCTTGTGCGGCAGAGGAGTATGCGAGCGCCTTCTCGCCCTGCCCTGCCCACGCATAGACGAAGCTCTGGCGCCCGCGCAGGATTTTGATGTTCTGGTCGGCACAGGCGCAGACGGGATACTCGACAAGTTCGTAGTAGGCATCGCGCAGTGAGGCGGGGATGCGCGAACGGAGTGCCACGGCTCTGTCGTAAATCTGCTGGTACGCCTCGATGCGGGCGTCTATCTGGGCATTCGAGTGGTCGAAGTAGCAGAGGTGGACGTGCTCGGGCTTGGCGGCTATGCCAAGGCGATAGTAGACTTGCTTGATCTGGCTGATTTCGTCGGCAAAGGCCTCGCCAAAGGTGCGGGCTGCCCAGTGGCGGGTGTAGAGGTGGGCGCGGTCGGGCGGCCAACTGTCTATGTCCCACGCCAAGTCCATGCAGAACTCCAGCTCCTCTTCGGCCGGCTTGATGTCGCCTACATTGATAATCCACTGGCTGCGGACGCCCTGGTGGTAGGCTTTGCTCAGCTCGTAGCTGCAAAGCGAGGGCGAGATGGTGCTAAGCCAGAGGTATCCGCTGGGGGTTCCCCAATAGGAAAGATGATAGTATATGGCATTGCCGCCACTGCGGGCCTGCTCGGCGGGTGTCGGCATCTGGCGGATGTAGCCGTGATTGTCGTCTACCCACATCAGGGTGACGTCTTCCGGTATCTGCACGCCTGCATTGTAGATGGGGAGCACCTCCTTGTAGGGGATGAAGATTTGGGGCACGGTGGTGGGGTCGCCAATGCTGTCTGCAATGAGCTGGCGCTGATGGGCAATGATGTCGGTCAGGGCCGCCACCTTCTCTTCGAGCGTGTTGTATCCGTTCATCCCTGCATCGTGTACGGCTCGCATGCCAAGCGTGTATATGCCGTTCTTGTCTTTGCTCTCACTGATGCGGGCTCCCCAGTAACGCATGATCATGTCTTTGTTGGAGTGCCAAACCCAGTCTTCGTCGCGATGACCGCCAAAACGCTCCCACTCGTACTCGTTGTTGCAGAGCATCTGCTCGCAGTGGCTCGAACCCATGTAAATGTCGTACTTCATGACCAGAGGGATGTTGGTCTTCTCGTACCAGAAGGCGCGCGAACCCGGATGCATGGCAGGCCAAAGGGTGTTGGCCCGCAGACGAAGCAACAACTCCATGATGGCAGCATAGGTCTTGGGACCGAAATTGCCAAGGTTAGTGTCGAGGTTCCTTGCTCCCCAAGGCCGCAAGCCCCAGTCCTCATCATTGACAAAGATGCCGCGGAACTTGACGGAGGGCGACCCGAAGACTTGACGGCCGGGCGTGACGTAAAGCTGGGTCTTGACAGCCGGGGCTACGTCTGCCCACCAAATCCACGGAGAAACGCCGCACATCCGGCTCAACTCGAACATGCCATAAGCCGTGGCTCGGGGCTGAGAACCGAAGATGGCGAGTGCACGCTCTACACCTTCCATCGGGTTGTCCACCACCTGCAAGCCGTAGGCCTCCCACTTGCCAATGACATCGCTCACATCTATCTTGCCATCGGAAATGAGCTGGTCGATATGCTTCGAGCGGCCGATGGTGCCCACAATAATGGGTGCCTTCAGCGAGGCCGGCTCGGACTTGTATTTCATGAACGTCTTTTTCGTCACCGCCTTAAGGTCGGACATCAGGCAGTCTGCAACCGTCATCACGACCTCTGCGTCCTGGTCGTCATACAGGATGATGGCTTTGTCTGAAACTACGGCACCGGCAATCGTGAAGCCGCCCTCCACGGGACTTGTCACCACCCGCAAGGTGTCGGCCTGCACTGTTGCGACTACAAGCTGCAAACAAAGGATTACCAGAAGGAGACATCTCGTTTTCATACCCAAAAAGGTTAATTATTGGCACAAAAATATGAAAATTTTATATAACTCCACTCATTCCCGGCAAAAAAAGTACATTATATAATAGTTTTAATACATAATGCACGACCTTGCGGCCCAAGTTACTTGCACTCGGAAAGCTAAAATAAATTTTGCTTTTCGCTCACTTATTCGTAACTTTGGCCTTGCGGCCCAAGTTACTTCGTCTCGGCAGAAAAAGAAAAATCCGTTTTTCTTTGTTCTGCTCTCAACTTATTCGTAACTTTAACCTGTGGTTTTAGTTACTCTCGTTCGGAAAAGCTAAAATAAATTTTGCTTTTCGCTCACTTATTCGTAACTTTGCAGCCGATTTCAGGAGGAATCTATAACTAAAAGAAAGATATGAGCGACAGATTGTTTATTTTCGACACCACTTTGCGCGATGGCGAGCAGGTGCCGGGATGCCAGTTGAACACCGTGGAGAAGATTCAGGTGGCACGCCAGTTGGAAACGTTGGGCGTGGACGTCATAGAGGCCGGATTCCCCATCTCGAGCCCGGGCGACTTTAATTCGGTTATCGAAATCAGCAAGGCGGTGACGTGGCCCGTCATCTGCGCACTGACTCGTGCCGTAGAAAAGGACATAGACGTGGCGGCCGAGGCTCTGAAGTATGCCAAGCACAAACGCATTCACACGGGAATAGGAACGAGCGAGAGCCATATCCGATATAAGTTCAACTCCACACCCGAGGAAATCATCGAGCGCGCCGTGGCTGCCGTAAAGTATGCCAAACGATATGTGGAAGACGTGGAATTCTACGCCGAAGATGCAGGCCGCACGGACAACGAGTATCTGGCTCGCGTCATTGAGGCTGTCTGCAAAGCCGGAGCCACGGTATGCAACATTCCGGACACAACGGGCTTCCGCGTGCCGAACGAGTATCACGAGAAGATAAAATACCTCTACGAGCATGTAGACGCCTTTGCCGCCGGAAAGAGCATCCTCTCCACGCACTGCCACAACGACTTGGGCATGGCCACGGCCAACACGGTGGCCGGTGTGCTGGCCGGAGCAAGGCAGGTGGAGGTGACGATCAATGGCATCGGAGAGCGTGCCGGCAATACGAGTCTGGAAGAAGTGACCATGATATTCAAGACGCACCCCGACTTGGGCATCACCACGAACATCAACACCACAAAGATATTCCCCACGAGCCGCATGGTTTCGAGCCTGATGAACATGCCCGTGCAGCCAAACAAGGCTATAGTGGGCCGCAACGCATTTGCGCACAGCAGCGGCATCCATCAGGACGGAGTGCTGAAGAACGCCAGCACCTACGAGATTATGGACCCGAAGGACGTGGGCATCGATGACAACTCCATCGTGCTGACGGCACGCAGCGGACGAGCTGCACTGAAACACCGACTCAGCGTGAACGGAGTGGAGCTGGAGGGCGAGCGCCTCGACAAAGTGTACGAGGAGTTCCTGCGGTTGGCCGACAAGAAGAAGGAGGTGACGGATGATGACATCCTGGTGCTGGCCGGAGCCGACCGTGCCGCCACGCACAACGTGAAGCTGGACTATCTGCAGGTGACCACTGGCAAGGGCGTGCGCAGCGTGGCAAGCATTGGCCTCATCATCGCCAACGAGAAGTTCGAGGCTGCGGCCTCGGGCAACGGTCCTGTGGATGCAGCCATCCGCGCCCTGAAGACCATCATCAAGCGCGAGATGACACTGAAGGAGTTTACCATTCAGGCCATTTCGAAGGGCTCGGATGACATGGGCAAAGTGCACATGCAAGTGGAATACGACGGACACGTCTATTACGGATTCGGCGCCAACACGGACATCGTCACCGCAAGCGTGGAGGCTTATATAGACTGTATAAATAAGTTTAAGACCCCCTAACCCCCTTTAGGGGAATTGGCCCATGACAGAGTTCGTCCCGACAATGGAAAGGCGACAACACTTCGCATATCAGAACGCGACACCGGCTTATTATGCCAAACTCAAAGAATGGGCAAAGGAAATGAGGTCAAATCCGACTGAAGCGGAGGCCGTTTTAAGAAGCAGAATTAGGGCGAATCAACTGGGACACAAATTCCTATACCAATACATTATTGGGCAATACATTGTCGATTTCATGTGTCCTGATTGTAAACTCATCATAGAAGTGGATGGCGACTACCATTCAATGCCCTTACAACATGAGAACGACACCCAAAGAAGCCAGTGGCTCACAGAGAAAGGATATACTGTAATACGTTTTAGGAACAAGCAGGTATTGGATGACACAGACCGTGTCATAGAAGAGATAAAGAGGTATTTATTATAGAACAGGAATATGCCAGAAGATAGCAGCAAAAAAGATTTTTCCCCAGGCACGGGTAAGGATGAGAAACCAAGATTCCCCCTTAAGGGGGTTAGGGGGTCCACACTTTTCGACAAGATATGGGACCGGCATGTGGTGCAGAACGTGGAGGACGGGCCTACGCAGCTATACATAGACCGTTTGTACGCTCACGAAGTGACGAGTCCGCAGGCTTTCGACACGCTGCGCGACAAAGGCATTGGCGTGTTCCGGCCGGCACAGATTTTTGCAATGCCCGACCACAATACGCCCAGCGATCAGCAGGAGGTCATCCACGACCCGGTCGGTCGCAAGCAGGTGGAGACGCTCGAGAAGAATTGTGCCGAGTTTGGCATCCGCCACTTTGCGATGGGCACACGCGACAATGGCATCATTCATGTGGTCGGCCCCGAGAAGGGACTTTCGTTGCCGGGCATGACCATCGTTTGTGGCGACTCGCACACCAGCACGCACGGTGCAGTGGGTGCACTGGCCATGGGCATCGGCACCAGTGAAGTGGCCGAGGTGCTGGCCTCGCAATGCATTCTGCAGAGCAAGCCCAAGAGTATGCGCATCAGCATTGAGGGCTCGCTGCAGCCGGGCGTTACGGCCAAGGACATTGCGCTCTACATCATGGCTCAGATGACCACCAGCGGTGCTACGGGTTACGTGGTGGAATACGCTGGCAGCACCATCCGCAGCCTTTCGATGGAAGGCCGCCTCACGCTCTCCAATCTGAGCATAGAAATGGGCAGCCGCGCCGGCATCATTGCGCCAGACGAGATAACTTTCGCCTACCTTAAAGGACGCGAATATGCGCCGAAGGGCGAGGAATGGGACCGTGCAGTGGAGGAATGGAAGAAGCTGCGCAGCGACGAAGACGCCGTTTTCGACAAGGAGGTGACCTATCGAGCCGAGGACATCAAGCCGCGCATCACTTACGGTACCAATCCGGGTGCCGGCATTGCCATAGACGAGTGCATTCCGCAGTTGCAAGACGTTGCTGAGGGAGACCGTGCAGGCTTCCTCTCGCAGCTCAACTACATGCAGTTCCAGCCCGGCCAACGACTGGAAGGCACGCCCGTTGACTACTGCTTCCTCGGCGCCTGCACCAACGGCCGCATCGAGGATTTCCGCGCCTTTGCCAGCGTGGTGAAGGGGCGGCAGAAGGCGGCTGGCGTAACGGCTTGGCTGGTGCCTGGCTCGTGGGCCGTGCGGCAACAGATTATAGACGAGGGGCTCGACAAGGTGCTCGAGGCTGCCGGCTTCGAGCTGCGCCTGCCCAGTTGCTCGGCCTGTCTGGCCATGAATCCCGACAAGGTGCCGGCTGGCAAGCTTGCCATTTCCACCTCGAACCGCAACTTCGTAGGCCGTCAAGGCCCCGGTGCGCGCACCGTCTTGGCCTCGCCGCTTACCGTAGCTGCCAGTGCCGTCACAGGCGTAATCACAGACCCACGAAAACTATGAAACAGAAGATAGACATTGTGCAGTCCACCTGCATCCCGTTGCAGATAGACAATTGCAACACCGACCTCATCATACCGGCTCGCTATCTAGCCAGCACCACACGCGACCCTCAGTTTTTCGGAGACGCCTTCATGCACGATTTGCGCTTCGATGCAGACGGCCGCCCCGTGGCCGACTTTGTGATGAATCAGCCTGCCTTCTCCGAAAAGCCTCGTAAGGGTGTCCACGAGATTATTGTGGCCGGGCAGAACTGGGGCTCGGGGTCCAGTCGCGAGCACGCAGCATGGGCCATTGCAGGCTATGGTGTGAAGGTGGTCATTGCCGGAAGCTTTGCCGACATCCACTTTGGCAACCTGCTCAACTGCTTTGTGTTGCCCGTCAGGGTGAGTGCCGACTTTCTGCAGGAACTCTTCGGCACCATCGCGGCCAACCCCCAAGCAGAGGTGCGAGTGGACGTGCCAGCGCAGACAGTGACCAACATTGCCACCGGACACAGCGAGCACTTCGCCATCAACTCCTACAAGAAGTACTGTCTGATGAATGCATTCGATGACATCGATTTCCTGCTGGAGAACAAAGACAAAATCGAAGCGTGGGAACGACAGAACAAATAAGAGAGTTTGCCGAGGCGCTCTGTCGGCTCGTGGCTCGCGAGCTGCAGCAGCAAGATGGCGAGTACGTGCGCGGTGCCGTGCGGGTGCTCGACGCCCGCTGCCACCTTTTCCGCCTCACCCCGCATCAACCAACGGACGAAGCCGAAGACGTATTCGCCCTCTCCGACCTCTGCCGCGTGGATGAAGACATGCAAACCATTCCAGACATGAACCGTGCCCTCTCCGTGGCACGCAACTATTTCCTATGAAACAGCGGCTGATAGAAATCATGGACACCACGCTGCGAGACGGCGAGCAGACGAGCGGTGTCAGCTTCATGCCTCACGAGAAACTGGTCATCGCGAGGGCTCTCTTGCACAAGTTGAACGTAGACCGCATCGAAGTGGCCAGTGCGCATGTCTCTGATGGCGAGATGGAAGCCGTGAAGAGCATCACCCATTGGGCCAGACAGACAGGCCGGCTGGACAGCGTAGAAGTGCTGGGCTTTGTGGACGGAACGAAAAGCGTAGACTGGATAACCGAAGCAGGCTGCCGCCATCTCAACCTCCTCTGCAAGGGCAGTCTGCGCCATTGCCGCGAGCAGCTGGGCAAGGAGCCCGAAGAACACATACGCGAAATCCGTCAGGTGATAGACTACGCAGACGCAAAGGGTGTGGTCGTGAACATCTATCTCGAAGACTGGAGCAACGGCATGAAGGACAGCCCCGAGTACGTCTTCCAAGTCGTTGATGCGCTGCGCGAGAGCAGTATCCAGCGCTACATGCTGCCCGACACACTGGGTATCCTCAACCCGCTCGACCTCATCCGCTACGTCCGCCGCATGGTGAAGCGCTACCCCACCCTGCGCTTCGACTTCCACGCTCACAACGACTACGACCTTGCCATCAGCAACGTGCTGGCCGCCGTCTTGAGCGGCTGCCAAGGCATCCACACCTGCGTGAACGGACTGGGCGAACGAGCAGGCAATGCTCCGCTGGCCAGTGTGCAAGCCATACTGAAAGACCAGTTTCAGGCGCGCACCCACATCTGCGAAAGCCGTTTGGGCGAAGTGTCACGCCTCGTAGAGAGCTACAGCGGAATTGCCATTCCGCCCAACCAACCCATCACGGGCGAAAACGTCTTCACGCAGGTGGCCGGCGTGCACGCAGACGGCGACAAGAAAGCCGGGCTCTATCAGAACGCACTGCTTCCCGAACGCTTCGGCCGCAAGCGCGCCTACGCACTGGGGAAGAACAGCGGGAAGGCCAACATACTGAAGAACCTCGAGGAACTGGGCCTCTGCCTCACGCCCGAACAGGCGCGCAGCGTCACGGAGCGCATCATCGAACTGGGCGACAAGAAGGAACTCGTCACGCAGGAAGACCTGCCCTTCATCGTAAGTGACGTACTGGGGCACGGCACGCTCGCAGACGAGCATGTGCGCCTACTCTCGTACGTGGTCACCACCGCCTACAGTCTGAAGCCGCTGGCCAGCCTGCGGCTCGAAATCAATGGAGCCACCTACGAGGAGAGCGCACAGGGAAACGGCCAGTTCGACGCTTTCGTGCGCGCCATACGCCATATATATAAGGAGAAGCTCTCGCGCCCCTTCCCGTGGCTGACAGACTACACCGTGTCCATCCCGCCCGGCGGCCGCACCGACGCCTTCGTACAGACCACCATCACATGGAACTGGAACGGCAAGACACTCCGCACCCGCGGCCTCGATGCCGACCAGACAGAAGCTGCCATAAAGGCCACCATCAAGATGCTCAACCTCATAGAGCAAGACTTCATTTAAAGTAAAGGTTAGTGGTTAGTGGTTAGAGGTTAGCCAAAGTAAACTCTCTCACCTCTCACCTCTCACCTCTCACCTCTCACCATTTTAAAGGTTAGTGGTTAGTGGTTAGAGGTTAGCCAAAGTAAACTCTCTCACCTCTCACCTCTCACCATTCAAAAAAGACAGAGGGAGAGAGCTTTACAAGGCAATCCTGAATCCTACATTACAGAAACTCTTGGCGGGCGAGTCGTAGAGGCGACGTGTCACGCGGCAGAACGATTCGCCATTGCTCCAGCAGCCGCCGCGTCCCACATGATAGATGCCAGACGAGGGACCAGAAGGGTTCACCTGCGGACTGACTGCATACCACTCGGCGTCGTACCAGTCTTGACACCACTCCCAGACGTTGCCGCTCATGTCGTACAGCCCCAGCTCGTTGGGGTCCTTAATGGCCACCTTGTGCGTCTGCTCGCCGCTGTTGTCGCCGAACCACGCCACGTACGAGAGCATGTCGGCTCCCGCATAGATGTAGCCCTGGCTGTGGCGGCCGCCGCGTGCCGCATATTCCCACTCGGCCTCGGTGGGCAGGCGGAAGGTCTTGCCCGTCTGCTGGTTCAACTTCTGGATGAACGCCTGGCAGTCCTCCCAGCTCACCTTCTCCACGGGCAGGCTGTCGCCCCGGAACTCGCTGGGGTTCGACCCCATCACGGCCTCCCACAGTTGCTGCGTCACCTCTGTTTGCCCAATGTGATAGCTGCTCAGCGTGACTTGGTGCATGGGCTTCTCGTTGGCGAACGTAGAGTCGGAGCCCATCCAGAACGTGCTGCCCTCCACGGCCACCAGCCGATACGACACGCCGTTCACGGTCAGCGTCTCTGTGCCGGCCGAGCCCGGAGCGGTGGTGAACGACTTCGCAGGCCCGTACTCGTAGAGGCTGTCTATGCGCAGGAAGGAGCGGTAGTAGTACCGCGTGTCGGGAATGAGCCAAGAGGCCTCGGCCGCATACAAGTCAGAGTCCCTCGGGCTGTAGATGGCATACGAGGCCTTGTTCAGCCAGGTGGGCTCGCTGTCCGTGCTCCACAGGACGCCAAAGGCGGCGGAGTCCATCTCGGCAGGCGTCAGGTTCACGCGGCCCGAGAAGCAGGCCTCGGTGGGCCCGATGTTGCTCGCGTCGCACGTCTCCAGCTGCAAGGGCTCGGTGGTAAACGACTCCACGGGTCCGAATCCGAACGAAGGACCGTGGTGGAGGTAGAACCGAT
>Ga0310694_10004279_pt1 | contig 13816 bp, 12 predicted proteins | sample 174DNAGHGhighgp2_FD_203884 | JGI IMG/M metagenome (GOLD analysis project Ga0310694, IMG submission 203884) | Sheep rumen microbial communities from Palmerston North, Manawatu-Wanganui, New Zealand - 1742 DNA GHGhigh gp2 (v2) (version 2) | ecosystem: Host-associated > Mammals > Digestive system... | reverse complement strand
TTCCAAACACTAAATACAGAGGTGATGACATGAATGAAGAATGAAAAATGAAAGGATAGTAGTTATGAAGATTGTAAAGAATTGCTGTTGTACGCTTGCTGTTACCCTCTGCGTGGCGGCGTCGTCGGCGTGGGCGGCTGCGGAGCAGAAGGTGGGCAATGGTGCGAACCAGTCGCCGGTGCGCTTCAGCGTCGTGCAGTGGAACATCGGGCATTTCGCGCTTGGCAAGAACAGCCAGACGGCCATTGCGCCGGAAGAGTCGTCTGCACGTAGTGCGGCGTACCGGGCGATGATCGCCCAGCTGAAGCCCGACTTCCTCGGCGTGAGCGAATTCGATCCCATTTTTGACAAGGCCGGGCGGCTTTCGACGAATGAGGTTTTTTTCTCGTTTCCCACGATGATCCTAGGCCCGAAGAACCACTACCAGTGCAATGCCCTGTTCACGCGCTTTCCGTGCGTACGGCACGAGATAGTCAATTACACCTTGCATCGCCAGGATGTTTATTTTATCGACTCCGTGTTCCTGTTTGGCACGAACGAAGTGCATTTCGTCCAGAGCCACCTCGACTGGTATCGCACCACGGAAGGAAAGCGTTACGCGCTGCCGCAGATGCGTCAGCTCGTGAAGCATTTCAAAGACATGCCCTACGTCATCATCTCGGCCGACTTCAACGTGCCGGAGATCGGGCATTTCGACGCATTCAAGAAGGCGGGGTACGTGGTCGCCAACGACGGACGCTATTCGGTGCTCGACAACGTTGTCGTGAAGGGGTTTGACGTGAAGGAGCTCTTTGCCGCAGACAACGAACGCCTTCTGAGCGACCATCGCATCGTCGGCTGCGTTCTCGAAATGCGGCAAAAATAAGGGAACAGTACCTTGATGGCGGCTAAGGCCGTTTTCACTGTTCCCCGCACAAGTGCGCGTGTTTTTGGTATAATACGTGCCGATGGAAAAAGAAGAGCGCAGAATCAAGGTGCCCACTACGGGCGTGTGCGACTTTCCGAGGCTGATACTCGGAGGGGATGGGAAGTACGTCGATAAGACGGAGCTGCTGTACCGACTTGCAACACCGAAGACGGATTCGCAGTACTTCATCTCGCGTCCGCGCCGGTTCGGCAAGTCGCTCATGCTTTCGACATTGAAGGCGATGTTCGAGGGGCGGCGCGAGCTCTTCAAGGGCCTCGCCATCGACAAGCTGCCATGGGAGGGGTGGACGCAGCCGACGCCGGTGTACAGTCTGACGATGGGTGACGTGTCCGGCGAGAACTACGCAGAGGTCAAAGAAGAGCTGGGCATACTTGTTGACGGCTTATTTGAACAGGCGGGGCTTCCCGTTCCCGAAAAGGGCACGATACCCGGGAAGTTCAGGGAGTTCCTCGTATCCGCCGCGAAGAAGTCGCCAACTGGGCAGATCGTCGTTCTCATTGACGAGTATGACGAACCAGTTGCGGCGTTCCTCGATGACCTCAAGACGTTGAAGCGTGTCCGCAAGTTGCTCCACGACTTCTACGAGAAACTGAAGTTCAGCTCGGATTCAATTCGTTTCCTGATGATGACCGGCGTCACGAAGCTGGCGAAGCTCTCGGTGTTTTCGGGGTTGAACCACCTCAAGGACCGGTCGATGGACGAGCGTTTCGCGACGCTCCTCGGCTACACGCCGGATGAATTGGACGGCGCGTTGCGCGAGAACGTCGAGGTGTTCGGAGAGAAAAACGGCATGGACTTCAAGGCGGCGAAGGTGGCGCTCCTCTCGTGGTACGACGGCTACCGGTTTTCGCCGCGGTCTGAGGCGAGGGTCTGCAATCCAGTCTCGCTTGGCAGTGCGCTTGAGAGTGGCGAATTGAAGGGCTACTGGGAGACGACCGGCAGAACGACGCTCATCATCAACCGCATCGAGAGAGCTGGGAAAATGCCGAACGACATTGAAAACGTATCGGCGGACGCGTTTATGCTCGACGTGTGTGACGCGGAGACGCTGCCGATGGAATCCCTGTTGTACCAGGGCGGGTATCTCACGATCAAGGAGACCAGACCCGGCGATCCTGAGACGGGAAGGGAAGAGAGCTTCGTCCTTGCGCCGCCGAACCTCGAGGTGCGGGAGGCGCTGAAGCGCGGTTATCTCGCGCAAGTGATGGGATTGAAGGAGAGCCCGTTCAATGCGCTCGTCGAAAAGGCAAAACGCCAGATAGCCTCTGGCGATTGGATGGGGTACCTCGGCGAGTCGCTTTTTGGACTCTACGCCTCCGTGCCGCCCGACTGGCAGATTAAGGACGAGGCGGAGGCGAAACGCTACTTCCAGCTCTTCGCGTCCATGACGGGGGCGAATCCACAACCCGAGGTCGCGACGATGCTCGGCTACGCCGACGCGGTGATCGAGACGCCGAAGGAAGTGTGCGTGTTCGAGTTCAAGTACCGCAAGAGCGCGGAGGCGGCGATCAGGCAAATCCGCGAGCGCGGCTACGCGGACAAATGGATCGGCGGCGAACGTCCCGTGACGCTCGTCGGCATCAACTTCAACCCGAAGAAGCGCAACATCGACATGCCGATCATTGAGAAAGTGTAAAGTTGGAACTGGTGATGGATTGGGTGGAAACGGTGGAGATTGTAAAGACTTGTTGTTGTACGCTTGTTGTCTTACTTTGCAGCTCGTGCGGAACCGTAAGTTCGCGGGCAGGCCCCGGCGCAACGGCGTGGCGCTGATGTGGGAGCCGTGCGGCGACCATGCGTTCTATCATCTCATGCTGAACCGTGGCTTCACGCGCCATGCGGCGGGGAGCCGGATGCCGCGCGTCGATGAAAGGAATTCGCAGGTGATTGGATGTCTTGCCGCAGAAGGGTACGTTCCGCATCCCGACCGGAGGACGCGGGAAGATCGAAGCGACTGAAACGCTCGTGCCGAACGGCTTTGAGATTGGCTGCCGCTACGAGCGCCGTCCCGGCGCGGACAAAATCAACGGAGATTTCTACGAACTCACACTTCCCCCGGTTCGGAGTTAAACTTTGCGCTTTAAACTTTATGCTCTTATGTGGTATAATAAGTGCCCGTTTCCACGAAAGGATTATATGGAAGAAAGTGAACAGATGGTGCAGACGCACCCGGAAATCGAGGCGGACAGCTGCAAGGGCTGTGGACGCTGTGTGGCGGCGTGTCCGAAAAAATGCCTTGCAATCTCCGAAGATATGAACAAGATGGGAGTGAAGCCGGTAGCATACAAGGGCGAGGGGTGCATCGGTTGCGCGATGTGTTTCTACAATTGTCCGGAGCCCTACGCAATAAAGGTGGTGAAGGCATGACGAAGTTTGTAAAGAGCAACGAGGCCGTGGTGATGGGTGCGCTCTATGCGGGGTGCGACCTCTACTTCGGCTATCCGATCACCCCGGCGAGCGAGATTGCGCACGGGGCGGCGAAGTGGTTCCCGATGCTGGGGCGCACGTTCGTGCAGGCGGAGTGCGAGACGGCGTCCGTCAACATGATGTTCGGCGCGGCGGGCGCGGGCAAGCTGTGCATGACCGCGACGAGCGGCCCCGGCTTCTCCCTCATGCAGGAGGGCATCAGCTACCTCGCGGGCGCGGAGTTGCCCGCCGTGATAGTCGATATCAACCGTGCGGGACCCGGCCTCGGCAACGTCTATCCCGAGCAGAGCGACTACACGCCGGCCGTGAAGGGCGGTGGACACGGCAACTACCAGACGTTCACGCTCGCCCCGGCAAGCGCGCAGGAGATGTGCGACTTCACCATCAAGGCGTTCCAGATGGCCGCCAAGTGGCGCACGCCGGCAATTGTCTTTGCGGACGGCCTCCAGGGCCAGATGATGGAGACGGTGGAGCTGCCGGACGCGGAGCTGCCGCGTCCCGACTTTTCCGAGTGGGCCGCACAGGGCGAACCCGCGACGCGCCGGAATCTCGTGAAGTCCATCTTCCTCGACGCCGCCGCGCAGGAGGTGTTCAACGACCATCTCCAGCGCAAGTACGAGGACATGGCCGCCGACGCGATGGCGGAAACGTACCTTGCCGCCGACGCGGAGCTTATCATCGTAGCGTTCGGCATTGCGAGCCGCGTGGCGCGCACGACGGCGGAGACCTTGCGCCGCAAGGGGCTGAAGGTGGGCGTGTTCCGTCCGATCACACTCAACCCGTTCCCGCGCGAACGGCTCGCCGCCGCCGCGAAGGGCCGCAAGATCATGACGATCGAGCTTGACGCCGGGCAGTTCGCGGACGACGTTCGCCTTAACCTCGCGAAGGCGGGGCTTGGCGCGGAGGCCGCGAACGTGATGATGATCCACCGCATGGGCGGACAGGTCGTGACCGTTGACGATGCCGTGAAAGCTGCGAAGATGATTCTAGGGAAGTGACATGAAGACGATTGAGCAAAAAGGAATGTACCAGAAGTTCCCGCGGAGCGGGAAGGATACGCGCGTGACGCACTACTGCGCCGGGTGCGGACACGGCATCGTGAACAAGCTCGTCGCTGAGTGCTGCGCCGAGATGGGCCTTCAGGACCAGACGATCTTCGTTGATCCCGTCGGCTGCGGCGTGTTCACCTACTATTATTGGGACGCCGCGCACATCTCCGCCGCGCATGGTCGCGCCTCTGCAGCAGCGACGGGCGTATGCCGCGCACGGCCTGACGCCGTCACGGTCGCCTACCAAGGAGATGGCGACCTCGGCGCGATCGGCTTCAACAACGCCTTCCAGGCCGCCTCGCGCGGCGAGAAGTTCGGCTGCATCTTCATCAACAATTCCCTCTACGGCATGACCGGCGGCCAGATGGCCCCCACCACGCTGGAGGGCGAGAAGACAACCACCACGCCGTTTGGACGCGACCCAGCGCTTACGGGCCACCCGCTCCACGTATGCGAGGTGTTCAACCAGCTCCAGGCGCCCGTCTATATCGCGCGCGTCTCCGTGGCCGATACGAAGCGCATCATGCAGTGCAAGCAGGCAATTAAGCGCCTCTTCGAGATCCAGCGCGACCACAAGGGATACGCGCTTCTCGAAATCCTCGCACCGTGTCCCACCAACTTCCGTATGGATCCGATCAAGGCGGCGGAGTTCTGCAAGAACGAGATGGAGGCCGAGTTCCCGCTCGGCACCTTCCGCGATGCGGAGAAGGGTGTGACGCCTGATGCAATCGGCGCGCAGCACCAGGCCAGCGTTGCACTTGAAGTGAAGCCTGTGCCGCAGGTCGCCTCGTGCGCGGAGCTGTTTGGCGTGTCGGATGGAGTTGATGCGCCGTCGGCGGTGGACGATCCCTCCGTGCCGGAGCGTCGCTTCAAGTTCGCCGGATACGGCGGGCAGGGCATCCTTTCGCTCGGCATCTGCGTTGCCGAGGCCGCGCGCCTTGAGAGTCGCCATACGCTCTGGTTCCCGTCATACGGACCGGAACAGCGCGGCGGTTCGGCGTCCTGCTCGGTGGTGGTGAGCGGTACGCCGATTGGTTCGCCCACTGTGGAGCACCCCGACGTGCTCGTTTGCATGAACCAACCTTCTTACGAGCGTTTCGTCGGCGACGTGAAGAAGGGCGGCGTCGTGATAGTCGATGCCACCGTGCCGATTACGAAGCAGCCGCCCGAAGGCGTGAAGCTCTACCAGGTGCCGGCCATCAAGATGGCCGAGGACTTCGGCGTGCCGAAGGCAGCCAACACGATGATGCTCGCGGCCCTGCGAGCGTTCAAGTGTACCGGCCTTGGCGACGATTCTCTCGAGACCGCGCTTTGCGCGAGCTTCAAGAAGAAACCGCAGCTTGTAGAAAAGAACCGCGACCTCCTCAAACGTGCGGAGGCCGCACTCATTGAAAAAGAACACTGAAAGGAAAAAAGCATGAAAGCACCAAAAAACATCCTGCCCGCGATCGCTGTGGCCGTTGCGGCAATGACCGTACTCCCCGCCTGCAAGGCGGTGCCGAAGGAATCGTCCGCACCCGAAGCCGCGCCCATTGCGGCCGAAGCCTCCAATGAGAAGGGCTATGCGTGGTTTGCGAAGAAGGGACATCGCCGCGCCGAGAGACGCGAGGCCGCTCCGGCACCTGCCGCTGAAAACGACGCCGCGCTCCAGCGCGTGATCGTGACGGGCTACTGCAGCTGCCCCGAGTGCTGCGGAGCGAACGCTTCCGGGCTCACGGCGTCCGGCACCAAGGCGCAGCTTGGAACTATCGCTGCTGATACGTCCATTTTCCCGATTGGCACGCAGTTGAACGTGCCGGGATACGGTGAGGGCGTGGTTGAGGATACCGGCGCAAAGGTGAAGGGCTATCACATCGACCTGTGGTTCCCGTCCCACGCAGAAGCCAAGGCATGGGGTACCCGCGAGATGTTCGTGGCGATGCCGCCCACTCCCTGATCAAGTGAAGTGGGGCCGAGCTTCGTAGAACACGTCAAAAAGGAAGCCTCATGAACGGCAAGTTGTTGACGATCGTGGCGTGTGCCGCCGCGTTGCAGGCATTTTCAGCGAACAGGTACCAGAACTTCAAATGGGAGCCGAAGACGTTCGTGCCGTTTGACGCGACGACGACGGTTACGCTGGAGTGTCCCGATCCCGCCGCCGCAAAATGGCTCAAGGCGCATTACGCGCAGTGGTACGGGGCGTCCGCGCCGAAGGTGAAGGTCGGCGCAACCGGCCTCAAGCCGGAGGCGGGTGACGAGGCTTATGCGGCGAGCACGGATTCGAACGGCGTGAAGATCGCGGCGAACGCGCTCGCCGGTACGCGCTGGGCTTCCTACACATTGCGCCAGCTTGCCATCGCGAAGCGTGGCTCGGTCAAGACTGAAGGGCGTCTTCTACCGAAGCTCACGATGACGGACCGTCCGCACCTCGCGTTCCGCGCCGTACACCTCTGCTGGTTCCCGGAGACGCGTCCGCAGCAGATCGAACGCGCCATCCGCCTTGCGGCGCTGATGAAGTTCAACTACGCTATCATCGAGCCGTGGGGGATGTACAAGAGCGAAAAACACCCGTGGTGGGGCTGGCCGCAGGCGAACATGACGAAGGACGAGGTGCGCCGCCTAGTGGCGATCGGCAGGGACATCGGCATCACGCTCATCCCACAGATCAACTGCTACGGACACGCCTCGGCCTCCCGCGGCTGCACGATCAAGCACGCCGTGCTTGACCTGCACCCCGAATACGAGCCGCTCTTCGAGCCCGCCCCGCTCAAGCCGGTCCACGGCTCTTCGGACTGGGACGGCTGGAGCTGGTGCATCTCCAACCCCGAGACGCAGCGCGTCCTCCGCGAGCTGATCGCGGAGATACACGAGAACTTCGACAACCCGCCGTTCTTCCACATCGGGTGCGACGAGGCGTTCGGCGCGCAGACGTGTCCGGCGTGCATCAAGCATCCCAAGGACGAACTGCTGCTGAAGCACATCTCAGGGATCGCGGAGTTCATTCGGTCCCGCGGCGCACAGGCGATGATGTGGCACGACATGCTGCTGGACGCAGGCGACCCGCGCTGGAAGGGGTTCATCAAGTTCGGCAACAAGGAGACAGCCTCCATCCTCGACAAGCTGCCCAAGGACGTCATCATCTGCGACTGGCAGTACTGCTACTCCTCGGTGAACAAGCCACTGAAGGAGTGGCCCACCATGACGCATTTCAAGAAGCATGGCCTTCCCGTGGTCGGCTGCGCGTGGACGAACTACAAGGCGATGAAGTCGATGGCCGACCACATCGTGAGGATTGGGGGCTTCGGCTTCATCGAGACGACGTGGCACCATCTGCGCGGAAAGGACTGGGAGAACATGTACAAGTGGTCGGGTTTCGCCGCGTGGGGTTCGCCCGTCTCGCACGATGTCCCGTTCCAGCGGTCGCTGCGCCTCATCGGAAACGACATGAAGGTGACGGACTACCAGGACACTGGATTCCTCAACTACCAGGTGCCTCCTGCATGGTGGGCGCACTGACATTCGTGATTTAAACGAAACCGAAAGGAATGACGAAATGAAGACACGTAGCTTTTTCACCATCGCCGCAGTCGCGGCCGCAACGCTCGTCGGGTATGCCGACTGCGCAAACGGCGTATGCACCTTGGATATTCCAAACACGTTGACCGACGCCGAAAAGGCGGCCGGATGGAAACTCCTGTGGGACGGCAAGACGCTTGACGGATGGGTCGGCGAGAAGACAGGCTGCAAAACCCCGCCCACAAAGGGATGGAAGATCGAGGACGGCGTCCTCACCGTGCTTCCCCGCAGCGGCGTTCGCGGCAAGAAGCTCCCGAAGGAGCAGGCGGCTCTCGGCGGCGGCGGAGATCTCGTGACAGTGAAGGCCTACCGCGACTTCGAGCTCTTGGTGGACTTCCGCCTCACGAAGGCGGCGAACAGCGGCATCAAGTACTTCTACAACCGCGACAAGTTCAAGGGGACGTGCGAGGAGTACCAGATTCTCCACGAGGCCCATCCAGATTCCACGAAGGGCCGCGACGGAAAATGCCGCCGCGTTGCCTCGCTCTACGACATGATTCCCGCCAACGCCGAACCGTACGTCAAGCCGCTCGGCGAGTGGAATACCGCGAAGATCGTTTCGAAGGGCAAGCACGTTGAGCACTGGCTGAACGGACACAAGGTGCTGGAGTACGAGCGCGGCAGCGAGGAATTCCGCGCAATCGTGGCGAAGTCGAAATACGTCAAGGAACAGAAGCCCGGCGAACACTGGGGTGAAGCGCCTACTGGACGCATCAAGCTTCAGGACCACACCGATTCAACTGTTTCCTTCCGCAACATCAAGATCCGCGAACTTTAAAGACAGGAGGCGACATGCAATTCGGAACTCTTGGACGGCGCTCGTTCCTCGGACGCGGTTTTGCCGCGCTCGGTATTGGCGCACTTGGCCGCAGCGCTTGGGCGGAAATGGCGAAGCATCCGCTTGCCGGCACTACGCTCCCGAAGTGGGAGAAGGGACACTTCCGCATATCCATGCTCTACACCGGCAGTGCGGAGGCGTCGTTCCTCGTGTTCCCCGACGGGACGTCCATGCTGATAGACTGCGGCGACTACCGCTGCTGTGGCGTGCCGGCGCTGCCGAACGGCTCGCGCCGCGCGGGCGACTGGACGGCGCGGTACATCCTCAGGGAGAACCCCAATGGCAGGAAAGTTGACTACTTCGTCCTCTCGCACTACCACAGCGACCACGCGGGCGGGCTCCCATTCAACGCGGGGCGGAGCGCAAACGGCAAGTACAGCATAAGCGGCATCGGGCAGGCGATTGACATGCTCGACTTCACGACGTTCATCGACCGCTCTTGGCCGGACATGAACGACCCCGCGCCGCGCAAAGACAACTTCGACGACTGGACCGTGAAGCACCTCAAGGAGGTTTATGCAGAGGCGGAGAGGCGCGGAATCAAGATCGAGCGATTCCGGCTCGAGAAGGGCAGCGACCAGATACGCCAGCTGCACGGCGGCGGCGGAAAATTCTCGTTCACGCCGCTCTGCGCCAGAGGCGAAATACTGAAGCGCGACGGGACAGTGCTCGACCTCGGCAAGTTCGGCAGGCCCCGGTCGAAGTTCGGGGAGAACGAGATGTCCGTCGGGTTCGTGCTGTCGCTTGGCGACTTCCGCTACTTCACGGCCGGCGACTTCCAGGGCGGCGTGAAGGGTGCGGACGGGAAGCGCGTGGAGATCGAGGACATCCTCGCGGCTGAATGTCCGCAAGTCGATGTGGTCAAGGCCAACCATCACGGACACCACTCCATGCCCGACAAGCTCGTGAACGCTCTGCACGCGCGCGTCGTCCTCGCGGGCGTCTGGCACCTGGCGCACATGACGCGGGATACCATGCGCCGTCTCGCAAAGGGCGGATGGCCGTGCCTCTACGCGCCGGGACTGTTCCCCGAAAAACGGCGGAAGGAGGACGCGGCCGAGGCGTGGATGAAAGACGTCGCGCCGGAGTCGTTCAAGGGTGCGCACGCAGTAGTCGATGTGGCGCCGGACGGTGCGAGCTACCATCTGATGATGGTGGACGCGTCCGACGAGCAGTACCGCGTTCTTAGAGCGTACGATTTCAAGACGAGTCCGAAATCTTAAGGAGCAGTCCGTGAGCATGAGAACCGTCGATACGTGTGGAGTGCGCGCCCGCGTGGCGGACGGTTTTCTCGCCCGTGCCAAGGGGCTTATCGGATCCCCGCCCCCGCAGCAGGGCGAGGGGCTTCTAATCCCGCGCTGCAACGCGATCCACACGTTCTTCATGTCCTACGCGATAGACGCCACATTTCTTGATGGCGCTGGCAACGTAGTAAAGGTCGTGCGCAACATCCGCCCGTGGCATCCGTTCGTATGGGGTGGATGGCGCGCGCGGCAGGTTCTTGAAACTGCGGCAGCGCTTGAAAAGGGTGGTGGACCCGGCGGGACTTGAACCCACGACCTAGCGATTATGAGTCGCCAGCTCTGACCAACTGAGCTACGGGTCCTTGGCGCCCCTGACAGGACTCGAACCTGCTACCCGCTGCTTAGAAGGCAGCTGCTCTGTCCAGGTGAGCTACAGGGGCTCTTGAAAAACGTCATATAGTTTACCACATTTTCGCCCGAGTGTGCTATAATCTTATTCGATTTTTTTCAACCCACAAGGAAACCACTATGAAGAACTCGATTCAATCAATGCCCTGGGGCGCTTTTGAAGGCGAAGAAGTGCGCCTTTGGCACCTCGTAAACGCTAACGGCCTTGAGCTGCAGTTCACCGATTTCGGCGGACGGCTCGTGAAGGCGATCGTCCCCGACCGTGCCGGCCGGTTCGACAACGTGACGCTCGGCTGGCCTACGCTCGACGAGTACGTGGCCGAGAACGGCGGCACCTACTATGGCGCACTTGTGGGCCGCTACGGCAACCGCATCGGCGCGGGCAAGTTTACGCTCGGCGGAAAGGAATACACCCTTGAGCTGAACAACGAGCCTGCCGGAATCCCGTGCGCACTGCACGGCGGTCTTCGCAGCTTCGCCCTGCGCAAATGGACCGTGGTCGAAGAGATTCACGACGAAGACAAGGTCGGCCTCGTAATGGAAATCGAATCCCCAGACGGCGAGGGCGGCTACCCCGGCAACGTCAAGGTGCGCGCAACCCTCATGCTCGACAACAACAACGTGTGGCACATCGGCTGGAAGGCGACGTCCGACCAGGCGACTCCGATCTCCCTCACCGATCACGCCTACTGGAATCTCGACGGCGTTGACGCCGGAACAACGGTGATGGGCCACCAGCTCTACGTGAACGCCGACGTGATCACGGCATACGGTCCCGCGATGATCCCCACGGGCGAGTTCCGCGACGTGACCGGCACGCCGTTCGACTTCCGCACGACGCACGCCATTGGCGACATGCACGACTGGGACTACGACCAGCTCGCATACGGCGCGGGCTACGACATGAACTGGGTGTTGCGCAAGACGCCCGGAGATGAACTCTCGCCTGCCTGCATCCTCACGTCCCCGGCGACTGGTCGCCAGATCGAGGTGTGGACTACCGAACCCGGCGTGCAGGTGTACGACGGCTACTACCTTCCCGTGCGCAACGCGGGTGTGGCGCTCGAGACGCAGCATTTCCCTGACTCTCCCAACCATCCTGAATTCCCGTCCACAATCGTCCGCCCCGGCGTGCCGTTCTACTCCACCACGGAGTTCCGGTTCAAGGTGCAGGGCTGAACGCAACGGAACAAGGAGGAGTCGTAAATGAAGATTCGCGTGATTGCGCTACTGCTTGCCGCAGCGGCGTTCGTGGTGAATGCCGGCGAGCACCTGTACCTCTGGCCGGAAGGCAAAATGCCCAACGCCCAGCCGCACCAGATTGCAGCTTCCACTGAGGATGCACGCGCAAAGGGGTTCAAGGCGGACGAATGGCGACGTCCGTACATCGAATGGTGCGCGGCGCCGGCGAAGCCGAACGGGTGCTGCATGATCCTCATCTCCGGCGGCGGCTACAACTGCTACTGCGACGTGGGGCTCATCAGGATGTGGAACAAGAAGTTCACCGAGCAGGGCTTCCAGTGCGTGACGTTTGTTTACCGCACGCCGCGTCCGAATGGACTGCCAATCCACCAGAGCGCGTGGGAAGACGGCCAGCGCGCCGTCCGCATGGTGAGGGCCGCCGCTAAGGAGAAGAGTTTCGACCCTGAGAAGATCGGCACGATCTCGATGTCCGCCGGCTCGCACCTCGCGACGCTCCTCGCAACGAGCGCGCTCACGCCCGCATACGCGAAGATCGACGCGCTCGACGACATCCCATGCCACATCAACTGGGCGATCACCGGCGCAATCGCGTACGCCATGACCGACGGCATCGGCGTTCCAAACACGCGCAACGGACAGGCCATCGACGCGAAACTCGACGGCTGCTTCAAGTTCGACGCTAAGACCGCGCCCATGTGCATGTTCCACGGCAGCGCGGACGTCTATTCGCCGACTGCATCCACGTTCGTCTATCGCGAACTGCGCAAGCACAAGGTGCCGGCGGAACTGCACCTTTTCGCTGACCGTCCTCACGGATTCTGGGGTCAGGACGGGAAGGGCGACAAGGCGGCCGCCTACGACAACTGGTTCGACCGTGCCATGGAATTCCTGACGCAGCTCGGCTTCACGGGTCCGCTCGCACCCGCCGATGACCTGCTGAAGCGCTACGCGAAGGACTTCCACGATCCGGCGAAGTACGCCAAGGAGGAACTGTGGCCGAAGGGGAAAATCCCAGACTTCCAAAAGCACCAGTGCGTGCCGTACCTTGAATGGTACATTCCCGCAAACCTCACGACGACGGCAATCCAGATAATCTACTCCGGCGGGTCATATCAGGGCAACAGTCCTGACAGCTTCGAGGTTGCGCCCGCGCGCCGTTTCCTGAACGAGAAGGGCATGGCGGTCGTCACGATGAAGTACCGCACGCCGCGCCCGAAGGGACTCGCCAAGCACACGACCGCGTGGCAGGACCTGCAGAGGTGCATTCGCATCGTGCGCAGCAAGGCAGCGGCGAAGGGGCTCGACCCCAACCGTATCGGCATCATGGGGTCGTCCGCCGGCGGACACCTCACGCTCATGGGCGTCACCAGCGCGCGCAGCCGCTCGTACTGGGACATCGACAAACTCGACAAGATCCCGTGCAATGTCCAGTGGGGCGTGGGCATCTACCCCGCGTATGCGCTCACCGATGGCGCCGACAAGCACAACTCCACTGGCGGTAACGACGGCGACGCGCGGCTTGTTCCCGAGTTCGCGTTCGACCCCGATACGTGCCCGATGGTGTTCATCCACGGCGATGCCGACGGCTGGGCCGCGATGAACTCGGTGAAGACGTGGGAGCAGATGCGCCGCATGGGAATTGCAAGCGACCTGCACACGCTCTGCCTGCGTCCGCATTGTTTCCAGCGGAAGGCCTCCCCCGGTACCGGTAGCTACTCCTGGCTTGGACGCATCTGGGAGTTTATGAACCACAAGGGTTTCAACAAATAAGGATTAGGAAAATCCGTTGATTAGGGACGTCGCCAAAGGGCGGCGTCCCAGCCAGGGCGAGGCGTATCGCTGAGCCGCCACGGCTCACCCAGAGGGTTCGCCCAACCTCCTTACTCATCCACGAGGTCAATTACGTTGTCCACGCGCAGCTTCGTTACGTCCTCGTCCGTCACGATCAACGGAACGGTGTTCGCGAGGTCGAACAGGATTGCGACGCTTAGGACAATTCATTTACCCTATACTCGTCAGTTGACGTCGCATGAGATGCGCTTCAGCACTGTAAACACGGGCTGAAATCGTTCTTTGGTCTTTCACCCTCTGGGTGAGGCGAAAATCCCTGTCCCAAAGGAAGCGTGGTGCCTCTTTTTTTCGTATAATGTGCGTTGAGAAAAAC
>Ga0310694_10004276_pt1 | contig 13823 bp, 12 predicted proteins | sample 174DNAGHGhighgp2_FD_203884 | JGI IMG/M metagenome (GOLD analysis project Ga0310694, IMG submission 203884) | Sheep rumen microbial communities from Palmerston North, Manawatu-Wanganui, New Zealand - 1742 DNA GHGhigh gp2 (v2) (version 2) | ecosystem: Host-associated > Mammals > Digestive system... | reverse complement strand
CAAGGAAATAATACACACAGACACCCGTCATGAACATGCCGAAAGTCATAATCAGCAGCTCGACCCAAAACTTTTTGGAAGCCAAAGCGCCACCAATTTCCTTCATTATGTCGTTAAAGCTTTTCATAAATTATTGATTTTAAAATTCTTAATACAATTATTACCTTTGATTTTTGCGGCTGCAAAGGTCGGAAAAGTTTTTCAAATAATCGCTATGGTCTCAAAGAATAATTGTAATTTTGCTTCATCCTATGAAAACCCAATTTATGGACACCTATATCATCAGAAAACAAATACACCGCTTGCCAGGAAAAGTCATCCATAACATCCCCATTCCTCAGCCCGAAGTGGTGGAAGGCCATGCATCGCGAAAACAGGTCGGCGAGATTTGCCGCCAATGCGGATATCAGCAGGTGCTGGTGGTTACCGACAAGACATTGAGCCAACTCGGCTACGAGCAAGCTATCACCCAATCGTTGAATGAGGCAGGTGTCAACTACAGCATATTCAACAAAATCAATTCAGAGCCAACCATAGCCATCATAGAAGCAGCACGCAAAGCGGCCCTTGAAAGCCAGGCCGAGTGTATCGTCGCCCTTGGTGGCGGGTCGGTGATGGACACCTGCAAGATGGTAGCTGCTGGAGTGAAAATACCGCACCTCAAGATCAAGACACTGTTATTGAAATTTCTACCCGTTCCCGACCAGACTTTGCCTATCATCGCCGTGCCCTCCACGGCTGGCACAGGCGCAGAAGTCACTGTTGGCGCAGTGGTGACCAACTCTCGCGGGACAAAAAGCTCCACGGTGCTGATAGGCCTCAATGTCACGCATGTGATTCTCGACAGCGAACTTACCATCCACGCACCCCAACAGGTGACGGCAGCCTGCGGCATGGACGCACTCAGCCACTGCATCGAAGGTGCAGTGAGCGATGTGGAGGTGGACGAATCTGACGCGAGACTTTCCGAAGAAGGAGTAAGCCTGATTCTGCAGCACCTTCCCGCCGTCATGAAGGATCCAGAAAACATTGAGGCACGTTTGGGAATGTGCAGGGCGGCCATGTACGGCGGCCATGCCATCAACACCCAACTGGCCGGCTATGTTCACGCCTTTGCCCATAGCATCGGCGCCAAATACCATATCCCTCATGGGCAGGCCATATCCTTGATGCTCTTGCCCGTGTTGGAATACCAGAAAAACACATGCCTTGAAAAGTACGCCATGCTGGCACGTTATTGCAAGATTGTGGATGACCAAACCAGCGATGCCGAGGCCGCCGACCTTTTCCTTAAGGCCATCAGGCAACTTATGGCACAATGCGGTATGGACAAACTTGTTTCTCCAGTCAAAGCCTGCGACCATGAAGTCCTGACCCGTATGATTGTCAAGGATTCCATCAACTATTCCGCGCCTTTCACCTTCAGCAACAACGATATAGAGCAGGTTCTTAATACCATCACTCCAAAAGAATAACACACGATTATGAACTATACAGAAAACGACATTCGCAATATCGTAGCGGAACAACGGAAGTTTTTCCGTACAGGTACCACACTCCCCGTAAAATGGCGGCTCCAGCAACTCAAGAAACTGAAAGCTGCCGTCATCGCACACGAGACAGAGTTTGAAGATGCCTTGGCCAAAGACTTAGGAAGAAGCAAAGTCGAAGCTTATCTCTGCGATGTCGGTCCTATTATCGTGGAAATCAACGAGATGCTTCGCGGTTTGAGACGATGGTCGCGTCCCGAGCGGCATTTCAGCGGCTTCATGTGCTTTCCCAGCATGGTCACCAAGGTGTACAAGATGCCATACGGCGTGTCGTTAGTCATCAGTCCGTTCAACTTCCCTATCTTACTCACTATCGGTGTGGTGGCTGCCGCCATGGCGGGAGGCAACACTGTAGTCGTCAAGTCAAGTTCCAAGTCGGCGGCAAGCACAGCGGTGCTCAAGAAGTTCTTTGCCGAGGTGTTCCATCCTGAATACGTCACCTTGGTTGATGGCGGACATGATGTGGCGGACATGTGTTTGGCGCAGCGTTTCGATAAGATTTTCTATACCGGCTCGCCCACCGTGGGCAAACATGTGTTGTCCGAAGCCGCCAAAAACCTCACTCCCGTGGCCCTGGAACTCGGTGGCGAGACGGGCAACTGGTGCGTGGTGCGCAAAGATGCCGACCTAAAAGACGCCGCTCGCAAAATCGCATTCTTCAAATTGTGCAACGCTGGACAAATTTGCATCAATATCAACCAGATAGCTGTGGCGGAAGAGGTTGCAGAACCTTTCTTGCAAGAACTCAAGCAAGCCTTCATCAAACAGATTGGCGAACAACCTATGAGCAATCCCGAATATCCTAAACTCATCACGGAGGGGGCTTATGATAAATGCGCCAAACTTGCTGAAGAGTATCGCGACCGCATCGTGTTTGGTGGAGTAGGGGATATGGCCTCACGCCGTTTCGCCCCCACGATGATTTATCCCGTGGACATCAACGAACATATCGTGCAGCACGAGCTTTTCTGTCCTTTGCTACCCGTTGTTCCATTCAAAGACGCAGAAGTCGACTCCCTGATGGAAACCATCGCCGACCGTGAGCATCCTTTGGCTATGTATCTGTTTACCAAAGACATGAAATGGGCCAACCGTGTCATGCAAACCCAGCAATACGGCGGTGGTTGCATCAACGAGGTATGCATCCACATGATGGTGAAAGGCGTTCCCTTCAATGGCACAGGGCATTCCGGCATGGGTGCCTACCACGGCGAATGGGGTTTCCGAGAGTTCACACATCCGCAAACGGTGCTCAAAGGCAAAACGAGGTTCAATTTGCCCTTGCGCGAGCATCCTTACGGAGGAAAGATTGGAGAGAAGAAGTTGAAAATCTTAAGGCTTTTTGAGCGATGAGCATTTTCAGTCCTGCCTGAACACTCATTGATCCGATAATTCCCCAAAACTGTCAAAAAAATGAGTTTTTGGGAGCTATCGAATATATTATTTATTCAAGTTTCGCACATCCCTACGGGATGAAAAAGGCTGGTATTGTTTGCTTTTACCGATAGTAAATCCCTACGGGATTAGAACATGGTGGCATGGCATCCCATCGGGATGCTCGTTCGGTAAAATGAAAACACGGGAAAACAGCATCCCATCGGGATGCACCGCAACATGCGAAACTTGAATTATTTATCTTTACAGCTGAATTCCAGATAAATAGCCTTGCTGGACGAGCCGTTCAAATGGGATGCCTCATCATGGCAGCCTCATTGGGAATGAAAATGAGAAAAAATCAACGCTTTTTCCAAATATTTGCCTACATTTGCACTCGGAAAACAATTGCGAAACGCCATGAAAGAAGCCATGAGAGAACGCTACATCAACCCCTACACCGACTTCGGTTTCAAGAAGCTGTTTGGTACGGAGATGAACAAGGACCTGCTCATCAGTTTCCTCAATGCCCTGTTTCACGGTGACGAGGTCATCACCGACATCACCTATTTGCCCAACGAGCAGCTGGGGGCCTATGGTAGCCGCCGCGCCATTTTCGATGTATATTGCGAGACGGAGAAAGGCGAGAAAATCATCGTGGAGATGCAGAAGACCGAGCAAGCCTATGTTAAGGACCGTAGCGTGTTTTACGCCTCCTTCCCCATCCAACAGCAAGGGCAACGCAGCGCGGATTGGAACTTCGAGTTGAAAAGTGTTTACACCGTCGGCATCCTCAATTTCGTGTTTCCCGAAGATGAATATGCCCAAGACTGTTTCCATCACGAGGTGAAGCTGATGGACAAGGACGACAAACACGTCTTTTACGACAAGCTCACCTTCATCTATTTGGAGATGCCCAAGTTCAACAAGAACGAGGATGAGTTGCAGGACATGTTCGACAAATGGCTGTTTGTGCTGAAAAACCTTTCCCGACTTTTCGAGCGTCCCGAAGCCCTTCAGGAGCGTGTCTTCAAAAAGCTTTTCGAGCAAGCCGAGATAGCAAGATTCACCCCTGAGGAAGTGATGGAATACGAAGAGAGCGTGAAGATTTACCGCGACCTGAAGAACTCGATGGACACATCGTTCAATAAGGGCAAAGCAGAAGGAAAAGAAGAAGAAAGACTCGCCACAGCCAAGAAAATGAAAGATTTAGGATTGCCTGTGGAAATCATTGCACAGGTGACGGGATTTACTATTGACGAAATTGAAGGTTTGTAGCCTTATAGGTTTTCAATAATGACCCTCCTTGACTGGCTACCGATAACGAAAAAAGAGACCGACCTGCGTGGTTGGGACGAGGTGGACATCGTCTTTGTCACAGGAGATGCGTATGTCGACCACCCTGCGTTTGGTGCTGCGGTTATCGGAAGGGTATTGGAACACAATGGCTTCCGAGTTGCACTCATCCCACAACCCAACTGGAGGGACGATTTGCGCGACTTCAAGAAATTCGGCAAGCCAAGATTGTTTTTCGGCGTATCGGCGGGCTGCATGGACTCGATGGTGAACCACTACACCGCCAACAAACGTCTGCGCAGCAACGACGCCTACACCCCTGGCGGCGAGGCAGGCTTCCGTCCCGACCGTGCCACCATCGTCTACACTAACATCCTCAAGCAACTCTATCCCGACGTGCCCGTCATCATCGGCGGCATCGAAGCCTCGCTGCGCCGTGTGACGCATTACGACTATTGGGACGACTGCCTAAAACCCAGTATCTTGGTCGACTGTAAGGCCGACATCGGGGTCTACGGCATGGGCGAACTCACCATGGTGGAAATCGCCAAGGCCATCCAAATCGGCAAGAAAGTCAGTGAATTGACCGACATCAAGCAGACTTTTTTCCTTCAAGACAAAAAACAACCGCTTCCCGACTTTGACGGCGAGACCATCGAACTGGTATCGCATGAAGTCTGTCTGAAGGACAAGAAGAAATACGCCTCCAATTTCAAGCATGTTGAAGAGGAATCCAACAAAAAACACGCGGCAAGACTGGTTCAAGAAGTTCACCACAGAACAAATTGATGCTTCGTTTGATTTGCCTTACACAAGATTGCCGCATCCCAAATATGCCAAGCGCGGTGTCATCCCTGCCTACGAGATGATTCGCCACTCGGTCAACCTGCATCGCGGTTGCTTCGGCGGCTGTGCCTTCTGCACCATCTCGGCACATCAAGGCAAGTTCGTCGCCTCACGCAGCAAGGAGTCCATATTAAAAGAGGTGGAGAAAGTGACCGAGATGGAAGACTTCAAAGGCTACATCAGCGACTTGGGCGGTCCTTCGGCCAATATGTACCGTATGAAGGGCAAAGACGAACGCCTCTGCGAAAAGTGTGCCCGCCCAACTTGCCTGCAACCTACCGTCTGCAAGAACCTCAACACCGACCACCATCCGCTTATTGAGATATATAAAGAAGTGGACGCTCACCCGAAAGTGAAAAAAGCTACTATCGGCTCAGGCATCCGCTATGATTTGTTTTTGCATGACAGTACCCCCGAGGAAAATAAGGCCATGGGCTACGACGAATACTTCCGACAGTTGGTGACACGCCACGTCAGCGGACGACTGAAGGTGGCTCCCGAACACACCAGTGATGCCGTCCTCAAACTCATGCGCAAGCCCAAGTTCGACATGTTCGTGAAGCTGAAGAAGAAATTCGACCAAATCAACGAGAAGGAACATCTCAACCAGCAACTGATTCCGTATTTCATCTCCTCACATCCCGACTGCTACCTTGAAGATATGGCTGATTTGGCGGTGAAAACCAAGGAATTAGGTTATCGTTTGGAGCAAGTGCAGGACTTTACACCTACTCCTATGACTTTGGCGACAGAGATTTATTATTCGGGCTATGACCCTTATACATTAGAACCCGTTTTTTGTGCTAAAACAAAAGAAGAAAAACTTGGCCAACAACGCTTTTTCTTCTGGTACAAGCCCGAAAACCGCGAGTGGGTGAAGAATACCTTGAGGCGCATTGGTCATGCGGATTGGATTAAGAAACTTTATAAAAGTTGAGAAGTGTCGGGTTGGAGTGTCCGTTTGCTCATTTGATAGGTAATCTGGAATTTTGAAATCTTTGAATCTTGAAATATGAAATCTTAAATCTTTGAATCTTGAAATCTGAAATCTTGAAATCTGAAATCTTAAATCCTACATTCAACAATATTCCGTACTTTTGCCACAAATTCTAAAACCAATAATAACATCATGAAAAGACATTTCATCGGAGCCATCATGCTCATTGCCGCCCTCATCATGAGGGGTTGCAACAACAACAAAAAAGAAAAGAATCAAAAGGAAGAACAGACCGAAGTAAAGGAGGAAAAAACTCAACTTCCCAACCGTATGCTCATCATTGTCGACCCGCAAATCGACTTCACAACGGGCAGTCTGGCCACCAAAAACGGTCCCGCAGCCATGGACTATCTTGCTAAAGCATTGGACAATGCTGCTTGGAAGAACTACAGCTGGATTATCGTCACCCAAGACGCTCACCCGGCCAACCACTGCTCGTTTGTTGAACAGGGTGGAGTGTTCCCGCCCCACTGCGTGCAAGGCACCGAGGGCATGAAAGTCTATCCCATCCTTCAAGATGTCCTGAACGAACTGACCCAGAACATTTCCGACATCCATTACATGCAAAAAGGTGACCTCGCCGATAAGGAAGAGTTTAGCATCTTCCAAAACCAACAAAGTGGAGCAAAGCTTCGTGCTGTCATCGAGGAAAAGAAGTTTGAAGGCATAGACATCTGTGGCATCGCTACCGACTATTGCGTTTACGAGACCACAAAAGACCTGATGGCCTTCTATCCGGCCAAACAGATCCGTATCGTCACCAACTGCCTCGCCGCCGTCGACGACAACGACACCAAGCTCGCCGACCTGATGAAGGAGAAAGGCATCGAAGGCATTAAGTTTTAATCTTTTTGACGCGAGACTTCGAGACGCGAGACTTTGGTCTTGTCCCGTGTCCCGTAGTCCCGCGTCCCGCGTCAAAAGAGTCATGAGCAAATTCAAATCATTCCTTGAGCGCAAGGGCGTCGACATGACCTGGAAGGCCTATTTTGTCGACGCTCTTGGTGCTATGGCGTTGGGCTTGTTCGCCTCGCTGCTCATCGGTACCATCTTCCAGACCTTGGGCGACAAGACGGGCATTGAAGCCTTTGAGACCATCGCCAAATACGCCAAGTCAGCCACAGGAGCTGCGATTGCCGTGGCTATTGCCTATAAACTCGGTTGCGAAGGCTTGGTGCTGTTCAGTGCCATCGCCGTGGGCATTGCCGGCAACGAACTGGGTGGGCCAATGGGTGCCTATGTCGCTGTCATCGTGGCCATCGAGTTGGGCAAAATGGTCTATAAAGAAACCCAAGTCGACATCTTGGTGACACCCGCAGTGGTGATCATCAGCGGTGTGTTGATGGCCTATGCCGTTGGCGCACCTATACAAAAGGTGATGACGGCCCTCGGCACTTTCATCGAAAATGCCACGCAAATGCAACCCTTCCTCATGGGCATCGTTGTCTCAGTGGTCATCGGGTCGGTACTTACCCTGCCCATCAGCTCGGCGGCCATCTGCCTTGCCATCGGCTTGGGCGGCATCGCTGGAGGCGCTGCCACGGCAGGCTGTTGTGCCCAAATGATTGGCTTTGCCGTGCTGAGTTTCAAGGAAAACCGTTGGGGAGGATTGGTGGCACAAGGTCTTGGCACCTCGATGCTCCAAATGGGCAATATTGTGAAGAATCCCAAAATCTGGATTCCAGTTTTGCTTACCTCCGCCATCACTGGCCCCATCTCGACCTGCATTTTCCATTTGGAGAACATCCCGATTGGTTCCGGCATGGGCACCTGCGGCCTTGTCGGCCCCATTGGCATCTATACAGCCATGCCCGAAGGCGGTGCCAACATGTGGATTGGGATGGCATTGGTGTGCTTTGTGTTGCCTGCTGTCCTAACATGGCTTTTTGGAATGATTCTGAGAAAGATTGGCTGGATTCGCGAAGGCGACCTCAAAATCGACTGCTGATGCCGAAACAACCCGCCAAACCGCTCACGCCTGACCAAGTGTTGGATAAAATGGCCAAATTTTGTGCCTATCAAGAGCGCTGCGTGAAAGATGTGAAAGACAAGTTGAGAACTTTCGACATCTCTCAAGAGGCGAAAGACAAAATCCTCGAATATCTAATGGAGAATCGATTCGTCAACGATGAGCGGTTCGCCAAAAGTTTTGTCCGGGGAAAAATCAACCAGAGCGGTTGGGGGGTAAACAAGATCCGTTTCCACCTCATTCAGAAAGGTATCGACAAAGACATTATTGAAGAAGCTTTAGGACAAACCGACGAGGAAGCCTACCGCCAGCGACTCATTGAGATTCTGAAAACGAAAGCCAAGACCGTAAAAGCCGATTCTGATTTCGAGAAAAAACGCAAATTGGCTGCATACGCCATGCAGAAAGGTTTTGAGGGCTCGCTGGTTTGGGAGGTCTTGAAGGATTTGGCAATTTGACAAGTTTTCGTATCTTTGCCGCACTTTTGTGAGCAACACCATGAAATTCCCCAAACGACTGATAGCGCAAACTCCTGAGTGTCTGACAGAACCCGTCGGGCAGGTGCTTAATGTGATTATCTCGACGTTGTTTGCGTTGGTGTTTCTGACAGCTTACGTCCCGTTCTCGGAAACGGCATGGTTCCAAGTGGGAAGAGGGCACTATTTCTTCATTACCGCCGCTTTTGTGGGGGCTGGTACTATGTTTTTGGTACTCAGTCGGATGTTGATGAACTGGGTCATCCGTAAAAGCCGCCATTTCCCTTTTGGGGTTTATCTTCTGTGGCTTTTTCTTGAAATCATGATCATCGCGGTGTGCCACACCTTGATTTCTTATTTTGAAATTCGAGCCACTGACCACAGTTTCGGCTATCTTTACGCAAAAAGTGTCTTGATTACTTTTATTGCCTTAGCTGTGCCCTACACGGTCACTATTTTGGCTATCTTGCTGAAAGACACACGGCAACGCCTTATGCTCACCAAGAGCGATACGGTGGAATCTGACAACGAGGTGATGCCCGAACACACCGAAATCATCAACTTGATGGACAACAACGGCAACCTGAAACTGTCCGTCAAGCTCGACAACCTCTATTATATCAAGGCAGAGGACAACTATATCAATGTCTTCTACCAGCGTAGTGGCGCCATTGCGAGCTATATGCTCCGTTGCAAGATGCAGACCATCGCGGACAACTGTGTGGATTCCAGCTCATTGATGCGATGCCACCGTTCCTATATCGTCAATATCAAAAAGGTGAGTGTCTTGCACAACGAGGCTGATGGTTTCGTCATCGACTTTGAGCGTGAGGGATTAGAGTCGGTGCCGGTTTCAAAGACTTATTCGGCGAGGGTTTTGGAGGCGTTTAACAAGAAGTAAATAATTCTGATTCCAGAAGAATTTCTATCAAAAACATCGTTTTATTTTTCTGCAATTGATATTTTTTATATTTTTGCAGAAAAATATAACCATTTTAAAAATTGCGCCATCGCCTGTAATGGATGTTAGACCACTTGAACTATTAGGCCAAATGTTTTGATTTCACTCCCTCTATAGTCAACATCATGAAGGTAAGCATTTTGCATAATGAAGCCGCGGCTTTCTCATCGAATTTAAGTGTGAAAGGTTTGGTTATATCCTTATTTCGAAGACCTATTCGACAAAGGTGCTGGTGGTGTCCAATAAAAAATAGTAACTATAAAAAATGCAGGAAAATATGAATTTGAACAAAACTGATCTTTTAGAAAAAATACTTATAGGTCTAAGAGACGAATGTAATCTATATTGCGATTCGATTAATACAATAAAAGATAGGGTTTCTGTTGACAAGAAAGACTATTTTGATGATTTAATAAACAACTTAGATCAACTTGTCTTTTTGATAAACAAACATATTTCCTATAATGAGTGTGAATTGGTGGATATTCATTTTTCTGATATTTTGAATACATTCTTTACAAGTACAGTTAGAAATAAATGGCACAAACATATTGTGTATCGCTATCAGAATGGTTTGTTTGGAGAGGAAACTCCATTAACTGACCAAGAGAAATTGTATGATGTTTTTACTTTTCATGACTGCTTACCAATTATGGGTGTTGTTCCAATCCAGTTGGCTGATAATGCTATCAAATATATGCCGACAGGAGGCAGTTTGCTAGTCAAAATGATTCAGACAGAAAAAAGAAAGACTATTGAATTGTCAAATATAGGACCTTCATTGTCCAAAGAGGATTTGGATGAGAAGATTTGGAAACCAGGTATGAGGGGGGATAATGCCGAACAAAAACATTTTGGCATGGGCATGGGATTATATGAGATTGAGCAAATAGTGAATATGCATTGGTGGCTCGAACCTAATATGGTTGTCAGTTCGGAAGCGTGTGAAATAGAAGCCCCTTTACCATCTTTAGGAAAAGCTGACTTTAGTTATAATGGCATTCCTTACAATAGATTTACAATACGAATCCAATTGGCAAATATTGCACAATCGGGATTCGAAAAACAACAAATCAAAAAATGGCAAGAGACCTATCTTCCCGAGATAATTGTCCATGATTTGAAACAAATCAAGCCAAAACTGATAAGCCAGGTTCGAAACATTGAGCATAACATTACCACGGTCGATAAGGATATCAGTTGGAGGGAGTATTGTCATCGTTTACGAGTATATATTGATATAGTAGATGAATTGTTAAGTATCGCGACTCTTGCTGTATTTGGCGAAAATGAAACTACTATTGACTCCATTGTTGGGGATGAATGTGTTGTAGATTTTGATAAGATGATGAAGATTAAGATGAAGAATCTTATACAATTTTTCTATCCCAGCATCATAATAGATTTTGAAGGTAACTTGTCTGGCCATAAAAACTCAACACTGACAGGTGCATATATTCTTTGTGGGGGAATCATTAATACGGTATTGTCTAATTGCAATAAGGCTGGAACAATATCTGTAGAGTTTGCCAATACAGGGCAATATGATGTGATTTCTATTTATTCTCATGAGATTGATTTCACCAAGCTTTTTAATAAGTTATATGCAGAAAAGACAGGCGATGCTTTGTTATGGAATAAGTTACATCTATATGAGATACTTTCAAAATATTGCGATATAGAAATAAAAATAGAAAAACATAAGCTTGATATTATTATTTAATGAAGGTTATGAGAAACGAAAATACACTTTCTAATTGGGGCAATATTTTCCAAATAATGACAGGCATTGTCACCCTTGCTCCATTGATTTCTCTTGCATTTAAAAGTATAAGAACGTGGTTGACTATTATTATTCGTAAGAATGCAGAGACAATGGTGCTTTTAGTGATACTTTGGTTGTGCATTACTATCTGGTTGATTTTTTATGTTATACGAAATAGAAAGCGAGGAATGAGCAAAAGTGAATTACATAAAGACCTTGGTATTTCTCAGTCTTCTCCTTATATCCTTATAGTGGATGATGATTTGAATGTTCTTGATGCTTTTAGAGATAAGTTTAGCGGATTGTATGCTAATATTGCTTTATTAACTTCTTTGCCTAGTTCATTGGTTGCTAATGGTTTCGACATTGTTATTTCAGACATTGCTAACGCAGGATATAAAGGGAAACTTGCGGATGACATACTAAGGGAGATGAAGATTCGATATCCTTATAAGTTTATTTGTGCGATGTCAAGTAATTTGTCTTTTAATGACCGGGCATATAGTATTGACGGTTTTTTTTATAAGGATGCAAAAGGAGAATACTTAGATAAAATTCTTCAAGCGATTAATGAGTATAGAAAAAAGATGTGTAAAGTTGAAGAAAGATGGAATGAAGTCGAAGCAGAAATGAAGATGCAAAAGCGTACTGAAACAGAAATAGCAGAGGCGAAAGGGAACTATTATCGAAGCTTAGAATCATTGCACTTATGGCAATAGATTGCTCAGGTAGTTCTCTAAAAACATATAACAGAAAAGCCTCGCCAACCGCCGAGGCTTCTCTTCTGCTATCGTTTTCAATATAATTCAATAATGCTTTATGACGCCAAAGATTCCTTGCTCCGCACAAACCAGCGCAGGGATGACATGACTGCTGCGGTCTCGCGTCCCAAAGTCCCGCGTCTCGCGTCAAAAAAATTAGCAATTCATTCCACCGCAGCAGTGAATCACCTGACCCGTGACATACGAGCTGAGGTCGCTGGCGAGGAAGAGGGCCACGTTGGCCACATCCTCGGGTGTGCCGCCGCGACGCAGCGGAATCAGGCTTTCCCATTGTTTGCGGACATCCTCGGGCAGGGCGTTGGTCATGGCGGTGATGATGAAGCCAGGAGCAATGGCGTTGTGGCGGATGTTGCGCACACCCATCTCCTTGGCTGCGCTCTTGGTGAAGCCGATGATACCAGCCTTCGAGGCACTGTAGTTGCATTGGTTGGCATTTCCTGACACACCTACAACGGAGCTCATGTTGATGACGCTACCGCCAGCCTGCTTCCACATGATAGGTTGCACAGCCTTGGTGAAGTTGAACACCGACTTGAGGTTCACGTTGATGACGGCATCCCACTGTTCCTCGGTCATACGCTTCAGCGCAGTGTCCTTGGTGATGCCCGCATTGTTGACGAGGATGTCGATGCGGCCAAAGTCCTTGACGATTTCGTCAACGACTTGGTGCGTTTCTTCGAAATTGGCGGCATTCGAAGCGTATGCTTTGGCTTCAACGCCCATAGCCTTCAGTTCTTTTTCCGTTTCCATGACGACATCGTTCAAAGCGATATCTGTGAAGGCAATCTTGCAGCCTTCTTGTGCAAAACGCATGGCGATGGCCTTGCCAATGCCACGACCGGCTCCCGTAATCAGAGCCACTTTATTTTCCAAAAGTCCCATTGTCAGATTTAAGATTTAATGATTCAAAGATTTAATGATTTGCGACAAGTAATTTGAACACGGATTTCGCAGATTGAACGGATGGATTTGCGATTTATTGCAGATTGCCACTGAATTTGCGGCAAGCCGCAAAAATCCGATAAATCCGTGCCATCCGTGTTCAAAAACATCATGTGTTTCAATTATTTCTGTATCGTATAGCGCTCAATCAGTTCGTACAAATCCCCGACAGTCTTCACATTGGCGGTGTCGGCTTCGGTAAACTTCACGTTGAACTCGCGTTCAAGAAGCATGGAAAGCTCCACGAAGTCGAGCGAATCGGCGCCCAAATCGTTGAAGAAGTTTTTCTCAGGCGTAATCTCGTTCTCGCTGATTTTCAGCTTGGAAGCAATCAATGCCTTTGCCTTGTCTTGAATTGTGGCCATAATTCAATTTCAAATTATGTAGAGACGCAAAATTTTGCGTCTCCACGATTATTTTCGTGTATCGGGCAACAAGGCAAACGAGAGGTCGCCTTTGACGCACATCTTGCCGCCAACGCTGAGCACTGCCGAGCAGATGTAGATGTTGGCGCGATGATAGGTCAGCGTGGCTTCCACCTCTACGGTGTCGCCAGGCTTCACGCTGTTCTTGAAGCGCACCTTATCGATGCCGGTGTAGAAAGTCAGCTTGCCGATGAGGTCGTCCTTCATCAGCAGGGCGCACGACTGGGCCATGATTTCGCAAAGGATGACGCCCGGCACGACGGGTTCGCCCGGGAAATGGCCTTGCAGGAAGAACTCCTCGCCCGTCACGTGGTACTTGGAATGGGCCACATGGTTCTCGTCGAGGGTCATCTCGTCGACCAGGAGCATAGGCTCGCGGTGCGGGAGATACTGTTTGATTTCGTCTCTGTTCATATTGTTGAATTGTTGTACGTTGAATC
>Ga0310694_10004275_pt1 | contig 13824 bp, 17 predicted proteins | sample 174DNAGHGhighgp2_FD_203884 | JGI IMG/M metagenome (GOLD analysis project Ga0310694, IMG submission 203884) | Sheep rumen microbial communities from Palmerston North, Manawatu-Wanganui, New Zealand - 1742 DNA GHGhigh gp2 (v2) (version 2) | ecosystem: Host-associated > Mammals > Digestive system... | reverse complement strand
ACAAACTGCCAATTGCTGTTTTCTACAATGTCTTCAAAATCACATATATAAGGAAACGCGGGCAACTCGTTTAAAGTTCTGAAAGTGTTTAGCGGACTCCAAATGCTTTGGGAGTCGTTGTCGCAAAGGGTCATTATTTTCCATTGATAATCGGTTGCCGGAGTGAGTCCTTGAATCGTGAGGAAAGTGTCCTGGGTGGTCAGTTCCGTAAAGACAGAGTCGCTTAACATCTTGTAAGCTACAGTGTAAGAGGATGGGATACCAATACTTCTGGATGACCAAGAAAGCGTAACGGTCGTGTCTTGCGGATGGGCGGTCAACTGTTCTGGCAATTCGCAAGTCGTTGCGTCGAATGTGACGGAGATGTTGTCGATAGCCGCAGGTGCATTGACCCCTGTGTTTGGGACGTTGGCCACCGTGAGGGCTTGCGCGTTCAGCCCTGTCGCCAGCGTCGCTAAAATCACGAAAAAGGAGATGAGGTTTCTCATAATATGATTTTTGGTTTGGGTTGCAAAAGTAAGGGGACCTCTATTTTTACCATTTTCGCGCCATACCTCCAGACCATGCGAAGTCCGTTAAACATAATCTGAAAATATGACGCTGCAAATCTACATAATATTCTTTTAGTTCGGTCTGTTTTTTGAAGGAACGTATAAAATTGTTGTTGTTTTGGCGGCAAAAATACAACATGCAGTCAAACATTTTTATCCCCCACGACAACAATATGTTCCCCCACGCCAAAAATATGACTGCACAGTATGTTTACGGCACCCCGCAAGTTTGCATATACCGCTGATAATAGGCACTTTGCGTTGTGGTAATCATTTATTCCCCCATTTATTCCCCCAAAGTCCGCATGTTGGAGGAAAACTGACCGGTGGGCAAATGGCGAATGAATAAAATGATTACTTTTGCGGCTGTAATACAAGTTGTAATGTTATGAAACATAAGAACTCTATTGTCACCATTTCGCTGAACATCCTGTTTTGCACCGCCCTGCTTTGGTTCTTCTCACGGAATGCGTTTCTTCGCCCATATTTGGGCAGTACAGCCAAGGAGTTTCTCTCTGGATTGCTGCTGTTGGTCACGTTGTATGCCAACTATTTTGTCTTCTACCCGAAATTGCGAAGGGGACACACTCTTGTGTACTGGCTCTCCGTTGTCGCTACATCTTTGATGGCAGGATGCGTGGAACTGGCCCTTGGCTACCAGTTTATATCGAAATGCCAGGCTGTGATAATAGCTAAAGTAGGATCGTTACATTTCTTTTCCAAACATTTATTCCTACTTTTCGGCCGCGACCTTGCCTTCAACCTCTTCCCCTATTTGCTAAGGGAGAGAAAACAGCTCCAGCAGTCTTTGGAAACGGAGGTCAGGGTCGTTTATCAATACGCCAGAGTGATTGATGTGTGCGACGGGGACAATAACTGCCAGCACATACCCATTGACGACATCTTCTATTGCAAGAAGAACGGGAACGAGACGGATGTCTATACGGTGGGCGGCGTCAAATACACCCGCTATTGCTCTATCAAGTATTTGGTCCAACTCTTCGGGAACGAGGATTTTATTCGTATCTCCCCTTCCTACCTCGTCCCGTTCCAACACATCGCCTCGTGCGATGGGAAAACTGTGGTCATGAATAATATGCCTTGGACAGAAACGTCCCTCGCGTTCGATCTGGACACCCAAAGATATCCTCATGCCCCCGCCGCCATCGAGGAATATCTACGTGCGTGCCAAAAATCTGTGGAGGTCGTACAACCAGACAGCAAAAACGGAAAAAACAAAAAAACTCCGTCAATCCCACCGAAAGAGAAGCTTGACGCCGTGCTCGGCTACATCCAAGAGCATCCCGGCTGCCGCTCCACGGAAATCATGTCTTACACGTCCTACTCACAGACCACGATGGACAGGTGTCTGTTCGAACTCAAAAAACAGAGCCTTATCAAATACTCCGGCAGCAAGAAAAAGGGAGGCTATTACCTGATTGTTCCACCACAGGAAGGGGTTGGGGTGGAATCCGAATCACTCCAAATGCAAACAAACTTGGAGAAGCCCGAATCGGACGCCCACGAATAAAAGAAGCATATCATAGTCTTTATGCCTTATGTGCAAGCGTGGGACAACAAGGAAGTGACGGTCATCACTATGAAATCCCCGTATAAATTCGAGAAGTTGCCAATAGGAAAGTCCATTGCCACCACTGCAATTGATGAGATGCAGAAGTATCAGAATCAAGAAAAGGGGAACCAGGTGTTGAATGAGAATGATGTCACTGAAGCTGACCCAAGCATTCCTCCCATTGAGTAGCGGACAAAAAAAATCTCATAAGCCATTCAGACTTATGAGACTTTCTTGGCGGACCGGACGAGACTAAGGTTGTTCTTTGCACCTGAATGTTGCAGCTGTTTGTATTCATTTAATTACCTTGCAAATGAATGAATGCCAGCAAAATACGCACAGTCAATTAAATGAACACAAAGTGTATGGGTTAGCAGAATAACGCCATCTTATCGTGGCGGTGCATTTTTTTAGGGGGAAAAAATGCACCACATATGCTGCTTTAAGAATAATTTTTCGTTGCCATATGGCAGTTGTTAGAATAACAACTGGTTATTTCCATTAGAAATAAATCATCATTCCCGAACAATGTGATAATTAAGACTCCTATAACCTCCACTAAATGTTTCCAACGAATTTTCACTTTTTGCACGAGACTGATATGAACTTACATGAATTCTATAATATCCATTTGGAACAGTTACTGTCGCACTTCCATTTCTTGGTATTTTAACATTCCCGTTTGCAAAAGTTCCAGAATAATTCACATTTATTTCAACAGAGGATGAGTTTTGAATGGAAAGTGTTGTTGTTCCATCAAAGTTATCTGTTATTTTATATGGTGGCTTATTATTTGAATAAGTATCGAATGAGTGATTCAGTATGATTCTTTTTGCATCCTCAATATGTGTGCCATTCTCAAAGCGAGAAAGGTATTCTTTAGCCATTACAATAGAATCCATCAGTAGAACCCGTTGCCATGCATCCTCATCAGAACACCATTTCCTGAATTCTCTGTCAAGAAGTTTCGGTTTCGCATGCTTTAAGAAAAATTTTCCAGGCACTTGCGAAGAAAAAAACAGCCATGAATCAGGATTATTGGATTTCTCTGCTTGCAAATATAGTTCTTCTATGTCATTATTAAGAGTTTCTTTCTTTTGAATAACAAATGGGATTCTTTCTTCATCGAAATCTTCAATAAAACAAATCTTTTCGCTAAAACTATCGCCATAAAAATTGTTATAAATATCCTCTATATACTTATTCTTTTGTTTGTCTGATAAGGAGCGAAATTGCCAAACAACCTTATCTTTATCCCCATTTCTTAAACTTTTTGCAAACATTTCACTTTTTTCTAATGCGCTAGCTCCTTGACGAATATAATAACCTCCAAATATCAACAAGATACCTACAATCAAAGCGATAATGCCAATTTTGAATCCTGTTTTATCAGAGAAACCCACAAATACACCTATTGCACATAAAAAAGCGGCAATATAAAAAAGAAAACCTATCAGATTTAATAAAACAACCATAATTTAACTATCTTTATTTTAAAAATCCTGAAATATCAAATATTACTTGCAGAGATTCATACAAAGCTCTATTTTTATCTTTTGAGGAATAAGCGTGTTTTATTACATTATTCATCTGCGTAACTAATAATATCCATAATACTTAAGTTGGTACCTCCTACTACTATTACAATCCACAACAGTTAAAAGCATTTTCTCCCACAAGGATTCTATCTTGAATTTTTTTTCTCCTTCAATCACTATAAATTTTCCTTTAATTTCATAGTTATAAGTTTTACGGCATCTCCCATAATCCCATATCATCGTTCCATCATTTTTAAACTCCCACGAATAAATGGGTTCTTCCTTTGAGTGCTTAATAGAATCGTCGGAATCTCTCCATTTACCAATAATATCATTACTATAGTTTTGAGGAGGAGAGAGATTTATTAGAGCCATCACACCAATAGGGATTGCTGCCCCAAGAAGTATAGACAAAAAAAAGTTAAGTCCAGCAGAATGTAGTCCGAAACAAATTGCTATACCAAACAATCCTCCTATGAAAGCGGGGAATCCCCCCACATAACTACCATCGCTATAATGGAATGCCATTTTTTTATCCCTAATACGTGTCGGGCGCAACTTTAATTTGTATTTGTTTTATATTTAATTATTTACAATCATTCAAGCAGCTTCTTCCCCTCTTCCGTGAGCACATACTGTTGCGTAGGACTTTGGGGAGAATCGGGCTGCGTCATCTTAACAAGACACGCCTCTATAGCTGGTGTTAGATAGTTGTCCCTAAACGTTGAGCGACTATTTATTCCAAGCTCAGCCATTATTTCCTTAGTGCTCATTTCTCCCCTTACGACGCGAACCAGTCGAAGTATTCTCTCTTTTGTACTATTACTTGTACTATTACTTGTACTATTACTTGTACCATTACTTGTACTATTACTTGTACTATTACTTGTACTATTACTTGTACTATTACTTGTACTATTACTTGTACTATTACTTGTACTTACTTGGTTCCTATTTGATGACTGCTTGGTTACCGCAGGGTCATACTCCATTGAATAAATGGTAGTTATAAAGTGGCTGAAAGAGGACTTGAATTTCGGTTTCCGGTCTTCCTTATAAGACTCTAAACTCCGAGTCTCATTGCAGATACGCTTCAGTCCGCTGCCCCGCTTTTCCATATAGTCTAACTGAGCCATCACGTCGGCCAATATCGGGTTCCGCCTGTCAGATGATACCTCTTCAATGTCAAGGTCTTGCACCTTTTGTCCACTGTACATTCCGCCGGGAGAAGTAATCACCAATCTGTCGTCGTAGATGTCCAGATGCACTTCGCCTCCTATCACCGTATAATCGCGATGAATGAAATGATTCACCAACGCTTCCAGCACGGCTCTCTCTGCATACTCCGGCTTGTTCTTTCTGCCGTCAGGTAACTTTTCCCACCCTTTACGTGTGCTTGACTTCACGAAGTTCATCGCTTCAAGCAGCAACAGCAGGATGTTCCCCTTATACTCGGCGTCATTCAGCGCATCGTCCTTTTCAAGTCCCGCCCATCGGGTACAGTACAACCTCGACTGGCTGAGCTCACAATAGTCCGTGAACAACATCCCTGCATTCGTAAGGTAGCCGTCTTTTGTCACAAGTCCGAACGATTGCAGATACTTTTTGTCCCAATCCTGTTGCGTGCGTTCCCTGAATGTACTTGCCAGCAACGCAAACGAATAATCGTCCGTCTTACAATCCGTACGCAGGGAATCAAACGTCTTGTTAGAACCTTTCAGCACCAGACGCACCATCTCCTCCGCCGTGACGGGCAAACTCTCTTCACCGTTACGAACGTATGCGATACGCTGACCTTCACCGACATAATAATAGGGTGTGTAGTTGCCCTCGTGTACCTTCACTTGCAAAATCTTCATGCTCTCCACCTCCAAAGGTATCATCTCTACATCAGGCAGCGGGTCCATACGGTCACGGATGTGTGTGCTGATGGCTTCACACACATGCTGTATATCATCCAGACCTCTGACGATGCCATCGTTATCAACGCCGAAGAAAAGCGAACCGCCTCGAGTATTGGCGAAAGCGCTCACGCTCTTCAACCAACTCTTCGGTCTCCTCTCTTCCAACTCAACCTTGTAGTCATACGCTGTACATTCCGCTATCAGAATCTTCAAATCAGCTATGGTCTTGGTTTCTTCCATACTTCATCGTCAAATAAAATTAGGTTGCAAAACTACGAAATTTCTGTTTCAAGAAAGAAAATGGTTAGGCATAAATTTCACAAGTCTGAAAAAGGCAACGCGCTTAAAACAAAAAAGACCGACCATATCGTAACGGTCGGTCTTGAAACGAGTAAATAAAGTTGGATAATCAGAACAATTGACACAATGGGTGCAACTTTTCGTCAAACATTATGGTCAATTTGGTCTTAAATTCCCCAATGAACTTATTGAATTTTTCACGGTCATCTTCGGATTGCGGAATGAGGTTGGTATTTATTCGCTTTAAAACCCACAAGATGCACGATTCCGCACCTCCCTTTGTTTGAAAGTCTTCGGAATACCCACTTATCACAATGTCTTCCTTGAATATCACCTTATCTTCATAGTGGTCAATAATAGAAAGGCGGAATTTATGTCGAGGTGTTGGACGTGCCTTCGTGCTAATGTACAATTTCATATTTGAAATTTTAATGGTAACCTCGTCAATCTTGTATTCTAATGTCTTTTGCATTGTAAAAAATTTTGTGATACTTTTTTTCAAGTCTCTTGTCGGACCTCAATCTAAATATAACAAAAAAAATTAGCGATTGAATAGTTCCGCGTGACACAGTGATTATGGACAGTTATCTTTTTGCACCTCTTATATAATAATGTTCGGTTGTTGTTGTATAGGTATGAGAGTGAAAAAGATAACTCTCTGTTAGTTGGTCTTGCCTGATAGTAATTTCTTGTACTGAAAGAATTGTTTCCTGCCAACACTATCCCGATGCTCCAAGAGAAACTGGTAAGCATCGTTAAACATAAAGCACTTAATCATTCGTTTAAGCACAGTGATGGGTTTCTCCTTGGTCAGCGGATTGTTGTTAGATGAAAAGTAAAAGACATTGTTCTCATCCAAGTACTTCTTTAATGTCCGAAGAGCAACTTGATGTTTGTCTTTGCTTTCGGCATAAAACCTCTGTATCAGTATATGATTGTCCTCGACAGAAAGCGAAGCGTCATACATACAAAGGATTTGGTTGGAGTAGTGCTCCTTCGCCTGTGTCTTCCAGTGTATCCTGTTCCCGTTCTCGTCGTATTTCTTTATTTTGAACCGCTTCTTTATGGTATAAGGACTTTGGGCGCCGAGCGGATAGTGCATCTCGGCAGCGACTGTGTTGAAAACGAACTCTCTGCCTATCGTGTCTTGGGCGTCGTTGGTGAAAAATTTCAGGAAACACTTGCTGGTCAGCACCAGCAACTCTTCCAATGAGCAGTCGGGATACATTTGGTGAATGAGCGAGCAATTCACGGTCAGTTTCTTCCTCCTGCCTTCGCCGTCGTGGAAGGTATTGCAGACATAATAGTCCTTGTATTTGTGGTAAAACGAACCATTGACCAACTTTCTTATCAGGCACTTGTAGTCGGACCAGTAGTAGAATGTCTCGTCCTCATCGTCGGGTAAACTCTCTTTCATCAGCACCTTGTCTATGGGATGACGGTTGATGAAATTTTCAAAAGTCCCTTCAAAGGAAAGGAAGTCAAGCATCACCTCGTATTCCTCAAACGACAGTTTCACGTCTATCCTCCTTCTTGCCTCTACCTTCGGAAGATATTGGTCCATCAGTCTGTTGAAATCACTCTTTCGGTAGGCAACGCAGGTGTCGTATACAGGTTTGTTGGTGCCGGCGAAGTTCTGGAAGACGGAAAATGAAGCGGAATCCACCATCTCATTGGTGAGGCAACCTGTTTTTTCCACAATGATGTGGGCGATGGCGGAATACTCTCCCTTGGTCTTTATCTCATTGTCAAGTACATATCCCAAACGGTATCTATCGCCGCCTGTGGATGAGAATGTTTCATAATAGAAACTTGGGGTGATACGGGTCTGATTTAGGAACTGCGTCAGCGTTGGCGAATTGTGCTTGCCGTCCACGTCTATCATCACCACTTGGGTTGAAACGAGTGTTTTAGGTCCGTCGTTTTTTGTGTTTGACATATTTGCACGGTAGGTATGACCTTTCCCAAGATAATCCGTAAGGTCAAAATGGTCCGTGTCTTTTTCAATCCATTGAATGTTGTGGAACGCAGGTTTCGTTGCTGAACCTGTCATACTGATTTGATACTTCATAGTGCATAAAAAAGACGCCCTCGTCGGCGGTTCTTCCCCAACCGCCTTCGAGAGCGTCAAAGATTTTGTTGTTTTTGGCGGGGGAAGCACCTTCCCCGTATTTATGCAAAATGAAATCTGCTTAGATCTAAGGCACACCCAGATTACAATCTATCGTCATTTGGACATCCACTTTTGCTATGCCATATAACATCTTTCCTCGCTTTCAACTCTTCCCATTTCTCCTTATTCGTGAGCAGTACGTCGTATCTGTCTTCATCCTTGATATCCACACTATCTTCTTTAATGATAGCGAATTGCATTCTTGTCTTTTCGGACTTGATGGCATATTGGTCCCACTCATCATCGTCTATGGTGAAATACAATCCGTCTTTTTTGTATGTCTCTCCGTTACATATCTCAACTTTCCCGTCTTTGAAAATCTGCTCTACTACCTTTACATAATAGGTGAAGTATGTCCCAATGTTCAGGAGCGTCGCCCTGTTTGTTTTTGGCAAGTACATCCCGTAACTGGTTATCCTTTCCAATTTGTCGCCGGGCAGGATTACTGGTCTGTCAAAAATCACTACTATATTCTTCATTTTCCATAATTTCTTGTATGAGATATTTATGGGATTCTGACCCGAAGGCGCCATAAATACTATATATAACATTAGTAAAGATGAAAAGAATAGAGAAATTAAAGTGTTTTGACCAGTTCATACTGGAAGAGAGCAGCACCCAAAGAAACGCCGCCATCGCCACCGCCGTGAGCCGACTTAAAGAGGAATTTGGTGATACGAATGAAAAGTTTTTGAAATCCGCCAAGGAAAGAGGTGTTGATAATGTCAAAGAGTTCATTATTCAGACCTTGAAACCTTACTTGGACCGTATAGAAGGTCAAGAGACTTTGCAGAATGGCGGAAGACCCACGTTTGACTATGACGGTCTTTTGTCTGGATTGGTCTCGTGGTTGCTCGTTGAGATTGAACTTGACAGGATGAAGAAATCAGAGAAAAAAGAGAATAAGTAACGATGCACAGAGTAGTATTATTTTCACGACCAGTTATCAGCAATGGAGAAGAAATATACGGAAGATTATACGGTGGCAACACCGAAAGAGAAATCCTCATTGAAGCGAAGATAGATTACAAGACCCTGTTGATTCGGGAGCAGTGGGAAGGAGAACGGGGTGAGACATTCAGGGAACAGGAGGGATGGACTCTTGCACACAGCACGGATGGTTCTACTGCTTGGTGGACCTTTGATGAGGATAAATACACCTATGATATGGGATTTGACCCGATACCAGACCGATTTGTCCTGTGCTGTAAACTTCCATCTGTGAGTCTATGCATCCTAAACACTTGGGTCTTACTAAAATTTGCCGACACAAATGACGAAGACTATGTGATAAATCAGGTATTTTACGATTCTATTACTGAATGCAACCCCAACGACCTTAAATGGATGAGTTTAATGCCAGAGGATGATAAACTTCCTTTTTAATACCAATGCAACATCGCTGCACAATTTCTTCAAATTTCTTAACCAAATTTTGAACGCTCGCTTCTCGGCGGGCGTTTTATTTTTGTTGTTCTTTCGAAAACGCTAATCATCTTAGTCTCAGAGTGTTAGCATTAAAATTTTTTGTATATTTGCCGTGGATTTAAAATGAAAAGATATGAAACAACGAACAGAAGAAGAATGGCGTCGCCTGCACGAGAACGCCATCTGTGCAATCATCACAGGAAGTATGGCAAACGTATCTCTCTGCCAGTCGGGAGTTTATATCATCATTGATGACGGTATCAATGGTGCCGATTATTTGGTGAGGAAATTGAAGAAAAGAGAAGCGGAAGAAGCAATGACAGAACAATGAAAATGTGTTCAAACGGTTTTGTGTTCAAATAATTGGTGATAACCTACTATGAATACAAGTTTTAGCATTTAAAAAACTCAAAGAATTATATGAATATGCAAGCTGTCATTTATGCAAGGGTGTCCAGTGTCGGTGACCGTCAAGACACCACCAGACAATTAAGAGATTTGGAGAAATACGCTGGCGACCATTCGCTGACCGTTGTCAAGACTTTTGAAGAGCACATCAGCGGCGCCAAGAAAACCAAAGACCGTCCCATCCTGACGGAATGCCTTGACTATTGTTTCAGCAACAACATTGACACGCTTCTCATTTCGGAGTTGTCCCGCCTTGGTCGTAATGTTGATGACGTGCTGGCGAACGTGCAGCGCTGCAAGGAACACCATCTGAATGTCTATTTTCAGAAAGAGCAGTTGTCCATTTTCAATGCAGACGGGAAGGAACACCCGTTTCTGACTATCTTTATCGCCGTGCTTGGAACTTGTGCAGAGATGGAACGGGAAAACATCAAGTTCAGACTGAACAGCGGTAGAGAGAAATATATCGCCGAAGGCGGCAAGTTGGGGAGAAAAGAGGGGTACAAGAAATCCGACGAGAAATTAAGAGAAGAATATGCCGGCGTCATCAAGCAGTTGCGAAAAGGATACCCCATCAGGATGGTGGCGAAGAATGAAGGCGTGGGCGTCAGCACTGTTCAGAGAATTAAGAGAAAATTTGTGGATATAGCATAAAAGAGAAACACTATGGGAAGAACAAAGTCAAAAAGTGATTATTGGCGAGAATATCAAAATGAGATTCACTTGCTTCGTGATGGTCTTACGCTCCGGCGGGTTCGGAACAGAACAGGTCGTGCCATCAACACATTAAGAAAGTTACGCGCAATGTTTGTGGGATAAACGCATAATGGAATTTTTTCATACTGAAAATCAGACAGATAACATTGTTTTTGGAAAAAAATGCCAAAAAACGCTTCAAAGGCATTCGCTTTTGTTATCTTTAGGATGAAAGAGGTTGAAATCAAGGAAATCAACCAAATAACGTAAGAATAAACAAAAGTATTAAAAAATGAAAACGATTCAATTCAATGAACAAAACGTATCCGTGATTATGACATATCCGGACTTGCAAAAAATGATGCAAGAGTGTGTGCAAACCACTTTGAAAGAAATTAAGGACGAACAAAAGAAGGTCCAAGAACAAAAGTGGTTGGACACCAAACACACCGCCGAAGTGTTTGGGGTACACGTTTGTACCATCAACCGTTGGAAACACGCCGGGTATCTCACCGCAAGAACAATTGGTGGAAGAGATTTTTTCTCCATAGACGAAATTAACCACGTGATGACCAAACAAACCGCATAGGATGAGTACCATTAAGTTTGAATTGTCCAAAAAAATGGACGATGACACCCATAAGAAACAGATACTCGTGAGGGTATCTGTTTCTCGTGGTTTCCGTGTCGGTGCCAAAACCAAGATTTTTGTTGCTCCGAAAGATTGGGATGACAAGAAACAGACATTACGCAGAACGTCTAAAATTGAGAAAATAGAGAAACAAAGAGAGGTTGAAGATGCCCGAAAACTGCTAAACGAAATGCAGGAACATATCTCGCGGGCAATAATTGAGACGCCGGATTTGGAAAAAATGGCGTCCAAGGAAGATAGACAAGACTGGATATACTATGTTATCGCGTCGTTCTACGACCCAAGCGTGAAATTGGTGAAAGAAAAGCACCTCACTTTTGCCGCGTTTTCCAAAATATACGTGGAGATAAGAAGCAAGGAAGAAGGGTGGAAACTGTCAAAAATGGGACATTTCAACAAAAAGAAGATTTGGGACTCCCCGACTTTTGATAAGTTGAGCGCCGTGCAGACACAAATGAATGAGATGAACCCAAAACTGTTGATGGACGATATCACCGCTGCCACGCTCGATGAATATCAGAACTTCTTGATTAGGAAAGGTTATCGCAACTCAACAGTGGATAAACATATGAAAATGTTGAGGCAAATACTTAAATGGGCGAATGAAAGGGGATATTTAAAGCACGGAGAAAGTGTATTGAACCATAAAACGTCAAAGTTGGAACAGACAAAACCCAAAGCGGTCAATTACTTGACCTGGGATGAGTTTGAGCGTCTGTTTAACTACAAGTTCAAGGCAGGTGAATCACATCTTGAACTTACACGGGACAGGTTCTGTTTCTGCTGTGCCACATCGCTGCGCCATAGCGATATGGAGATTTTGAAAAAGGCGGACTTTGATGACCACGACAACCCAACGTCATTTTCGTTTGTCAGCAAGAAGACTCACGACTCGCTTACTATCTTCTTGAACAAGTACAGCAGCGCCATCTACCAGAAATACAAAGACATTCCCACCAAAGATGGACTGATGTTCCCGCCGAAGAGCAATCAGAAGATGAACGACAATCTAAAAGTCATTGCCGAGATGCTGGGATTCACGAGAAATATCACCAAAATGCAGTTTTGTGGGAAAGAAAGAGTAGATGAAACGTATCGTTTATGTGATGTGATAGGGACACATTCGGCGAGAAGGACATTTGTTGTTCACGCGCTGGAAATGGGGTGGTCGCCCCAATTGGTAATGACATACACAGGACACGAGAGTTATGACACAATGAAACCATACATCGCCTTGACAGACAAGACTAGAAAGAATATGATGGCGACAAACTTTTAATAAGAGAAGGTTTGTTTTCGGGAAGGAGATAGCGCTGCTGTCTCCTTATTTTTTTGTGCTCCAGCAAGTTCGGTGCATTTTTGGTGCATTTTTTTGGACATAAAAAAACCTCACAAGTCTGTTTTTCAATGACTTGTGAGGTTTCGTTTGCGGACCGGACGAGACTCGAACTCGCGACCCCATGCGTGACAGGCATGTATTCTAACCAAACTGAACTACCGATCCGTTTGTCGTTTGACGGTGCAAAGATACACTTTTTTTTAAAGTGTATGCTGTCTCAAAAAATATTTTTTATACAGATTATATGGTTGATTTTCAATATGATATATTCGAGACCTCCATTCGGGGAGGGCTCTCGGGGCTCCAAAGTTCTCCGAAAAATCGGAAAAAACCGCCTTAACCTAGCATAATGTAGAGGTCCGGGTACTGGTGCGGAGACTCCTTTTTGTGGCGGGTGAGGGCGAAGGCCAAGGTCAGCGTGCCGATACGGCCACAGTACATGTTGACCGTCAGGATGACCTTTGCCATCCAATTCCAGTTGGCACACTCGCCGGTCGAGAGACCGCAGGTGGTGAACGCCGACGAAGTCTCGAACAATGCGTGGAGCAACTGTACCTCAGGTTCCACGACGGTGAGCAGAAAACACGAGATGAGGATGAACGCCGCCGACATCATCAGGATGGTGGTTGCCCGCTCAACCAGGGATGCGGAGATGGACTTGTGGTTGAACTCAATGTCCTTGCGGCCCTTCACCGTGGCGATGACGGATTTGACGACGATGAACAGCGTGGTCGTCTTGATGCCGCCGCCTGTGGAACTCGGGGATCCGCCGATGAATATCGCTATCAAGATCAGAATGATGGTGGATACGTGCATCGCGTTGAGATCCAGAACGTTGAATCCGGATGTCCGGCAGGTGACAATCTGAAAGATGGAGGTGAACACTTTGTTGCCGAAGCCGTCCACGCCCTCCAGCGTGTTGTTGTACTCCAGCAGGAAGAACAGGATGCTGCCAACGATGATGATGGCGAACGTGACGTAGAGGACGATTTTGGTCTGCGGCATCAGCGTCTTCCAGCGGTATTTGTTGCGCTCGCGGATGTAGCGGTAGCTGAAGAAGTCGCGGATGGTGACGAACCCGATACCGCCGAGGAACACGAGCGCCATGATGACGACCTGCGGGAAGTAACTCCCTGGCACGCCGAGGTTCAGCAGGCTGTCGTCAATCAGAACGAAGCCGCCGTTGTTGAATGCCGACACAGTGTAGAATATCGAGAAGAAGAGGTTCTGCTTGTCGGATAGGAAAAAGCCTGTCGATTTCC
>Ga0310694_10004274_pt1 | contig 13825 bp, 13 predicted proteins | sample 174DNAGHGhighgp2_FD_203884 | JGI IMG/M metagenome (GOLD analysis project Ga0310694, IMG submission 203884) | Sheep rumen microbial communities from Palmerston North, Manawatu-Wanganui, New Zealand - 1742 DNA GHGhigh gp2 (v2) (version 2) | ecosystem: Host-associated > Mammals > Digestive system... | reverse complement strand
GGCCTTTGGCACGAAGCTATCGTCGAAGCCGTTTGGCAGCACCACGTCGACAGGCTTGTCAAGCAGTTCCACACACTCCTTGGCCGTAATGTCGCTCACAGTCGTGAAACAGTCGACGTTCAGCGCCGTCTGCTTCTCTATCGAGTGCTTCGACTGCATATTCAGTTCGCCAGCCATCTGGTCGCCATTGTAGGCAAACAGATAGTCGTAGAGAGGTTTCTGGTTGCCGGCTATCGAACGGCCGATACTCGTGGCATGGGTGGTAAAGATAGTGCCTATCTGCGGCAGGCGGTTGTTGATATAGAGTGCGCCCAGGCCACACATCCACTCGTTGGCATGATAGATGACCTTGGTATTCTCACCCCACGTCCCACGCTTCATGTTCCACGAATAGAGGCTCTCCACCACCAGCGCGGCAGCATACGAGAACATGGAGGCTTCGTCGTAGTCGCCATAGGCATGGAGAGAGTCAACACCGTAGTGCTCCCACAGCCAGCCGTAGATCTCATTCTTCTTCTCAAAATATGGCGCGAAGTCAACGAGTAAGGCAATAGGCTCACCGGGAATGTTCCAGCGTCCTACACGTACATTCAGACCACTCTCCTTCGCCGCCCATTGCCATTCGGCCAACAGGGACTTGTCTTCCTTGAAGTAGGGACTCTCTTTTTCCTTCCAAAAGTCGGGGCCAATAAAGATTATCCGGTCCTTCATCCTGTCCTGAAGCGTCTTTGCGCGAGTGGAAAGCACGGTGTAGATACCACCAACCTTATTACAAACCTCCCAGCTCGACTCAAAGATGTAGTCAGGCTTCAATTGCTCTTTTTTCATCCGTTATAATTATAAACGGCTGCAAAGATACTTAAAATATTCTAAAACACCGCATGTTTTTTCATATAATTTTTCCATTTTCTCCGTTTTATTGATTTAGAATTACTACCTTTGTAAACGAAATTCTTAACTCAATGAAAAGACTTTTTACAATTATCACCATCTGCATGGTATGCATCGGAATGAGCGCACAGAAAAGGCTCAGACCCTTCAACGCATATCTCTACAACAAGGAATACGAGATTTATTTGCAAATAAATTTCTACGAACAGGACATCAACGTGCCCGGACAGGAACTGTACGGACCGCTGCCCGGATACCTGGGCAAGGAGCGCAACTCCTTCTGCTGGGTCATCACCTCGGCAAAGCTGAAGAACGACAAGACGGCCGAGGTGGCCTTCATCAACGACTACGGCAGCGAGGACTTCACCGCTCTGCTCACTCAGCAGAACGACTCCTGCTACACCCTGAAGCACCTCGATGGCAGCACCCTGAAGGTGCCGAAGAACGGACGCTGGCAGAAACTGCCGGGAACCATAGAACTGAAACGCAAGTAACAAGGTAGAGAATGAAAGATTCGGGCACGCTGTCAAAGCTCAACCGCTGGTGGCACTCCGTTCAGACCAAGTCGACACTCGCCATTCTCATCACCGCCGGTGTACTCATCGAGACCACGGCGGCTGTGCAGTACTGGTTTGCACGCGAGGGCATACGCAAGGAAGTGCAGCACCGCGCAGAGAGCGAGCTGAGGGTCAAGACGCTAGAGATTGAGAAGGTCATGACGGCTGTCGAGGCAGCCTGCAACGCTACCGTATGGACGATTGAGGAGTGTATAGCCAAAGGCAGTCCCGTCGACAGCACCCTGTGTCATATCCTCGCCCACAACCCCAATATCATCGGATGCGGATTGGGCTTCACCGCCAACTACTACCCCTGGAAGGGACAATGGTATGAGCTCTACGCCGAGAGACAGAGCAAGGGCTACGGCATCAGGCAGATAGGCAGCCAGAGCCACGACTACCTGAACGCCGACTGGTTCGTCAAGCCCTTCACCTCAGGAGAGGACTACTGGACTGAGCCCTATTTCGACGAGGCTGGCGGACACACCATGCTCATCACCTATGCCCTGCCCGTACACGACAAGGCCGGGAACATCGTCGCCGTCTTCGGCGCCGACATCTCGCTGGAATGGCTCAGCAGCGTGCTCAACGCGCACCACATCTACCCGTCAAGCTACAACGTCATGGTTTCACGGCAGGGCAAGCTGATGGCCTGTCCCGTAGAAAGCCTCGTCATGCAGAAAAGCCTGCAGGAGGTGACGGCACGCTACAGCGACACCACGGTGGCACACGTCAATCAGCAGATGATGGCCGGAAACACCGGACAAGCAACAATCATCGACGAGCAGGGCGACAAGAAATACATCTTCTATGCTCCCATCCACCGCGACAGCCTGTCTGACGACGACGGAGACCTCGGATGGTCCATGGCCGTCGTGTGCAACGACAGCGAGATCTATCACAACCTGCGCGTCGTAGGCTTCAACCTGCTGATACTCCTGTTCATCGGACTGGCACTCCTTGCCTTCATCATGTTCCGCTCCATCCACGGACTCATGCGCCTGCAGGCCGTTAACAGCCAGAAGGAACGCATAGAGAACGAGCTGAACATCGCACGGAAGATACAACTGGCCATGCTGCCGAAGATATTCCCCCCCTACCCCGAGCGCACCGACATCGACATCTACGCATCGCTCGACCCGGCACGCGAGGTGGGAGGCGACTTCTACGACTTCCTCATACGCGACGAGAAGCTCTTCTTCTGCATAGGCGACGTCAGCGGAAAAGGCGTACCGGCAGCACTCGTCATGGCCGTCATGCGCACGCTGTTCCGCAACGTCACCATGCACGAGGCCCAGCCCAACCGCATCATCACCACCATCAACGACACCGTGGCGGCCGACAACGAGTCGAATATGTTCGTCACCATGTTCGTCGGCGTCCTGGACCTGCCGACAGGACAACTGAAATACTGCAATGCCGGACACGATGCTCCCCTACTCGTCGCCGCCACCACCAGCATCCTGCCCTGCGATGCCAACCTGCCCGTCGGCGTCATGGAACATTGGAAATACACGCAGCAGGAGGCATCCATCGACCCCGATACCATCATCTTCCTCTATACCGACGGACTGACAGAAGCCGAAAATGCCGACCACGCTCAGTTCGGCATGGAACGCATCATGGACGTCACACGGACGGCCGACAAGCCGAAAGCCGTCATCGACATCATGACGGAGGCGGTGAAACGGTTCGTGGGCGACGCCGAGCAGAGCGACGACCTGACGCAGCTGGCCATACAGTACAGCAAGCAGCAGCACGACATCAAGCTGCAGCGCAGCCTCACACTCACCAACGACACACAGCAGATTACGTTGCTGAGCGACTTCATCAGCGACATCGGAGAGAAGCTCCACTGCAGCGGGACTGACACCCTGCAAATCAACCTCGCCGTCGAAGAGGCGGTTGCCAACGTCATCAACTACGCCTATCCGGCAGAAACCAAAGGATATGTCAATATCGTCGCGCAAGCCGACGACGAGCAGTTAGTATTCACCATCACCGACAGCGGCGAACCCTTCGACCCCACGGCACGCGAGGAAGTGGACATCACCCTGCCCGCCGAGGAAAGGCCCATCGGAGGACTCGGCATCCACCTCGTACGCAACATCATGGACTACATCAACTACAACCGCATCGACGGCAAAAACGTACTGACACTCTCAAAAAAGCTAAAATAACAAAAGTAAAAAACATACAAGTATGAAAACAAACATCAAAGAAATCGACGGCAAGTACGTCGTCACACTCGAAGGGCGACTTGACACCGCCGCAGCCGATCAAACCGACAAAGAGCTCAGCGTGCTCAACGAACAGCCCGGACGCGACATCATCTTCGACTGTGAGGGTCTCGAGTATATCAGCAGTTCCGGACTCCGCATACTGCTCAACGTACGCAAACACGCCGCAGACAACCAGGTCACCATCCGTAACCTCAACGACGACGTACTGCACATCTTCCAGATGACAGGGTTCAACAACCTGTTCAACATCGAATAGGGCCATGCCCTCCACGCGCGCGCACATAAACCTTATATTAAATAGAGTGGCGCTTTGTCCTTCCAAAGCGCCACTCTATCAACATCATTAAGCATCGGGGACGTTTTGTCTGCCGTTCCTTCTCAAAAGTGCGCAAGACAACCTTTGCACACTTTTGCAAACACTTTTTCTTGGTACGACAGAGAATAATTCGTACCTTTGCGACAACAAAAAACCAATTAAGCATCAAACAACAGACCTATGGTATTCACTGACCGCGAAATCTTCCTGTTCGTCATCTGCACGGTGTTCTATATTACCTTATTTATTGTGGTGATACAGAGCAACCATCGCAAGATACAACTGCTGCAGAGCCGTCTGGACAACATCCACGCCATGCAGAAGATTGCCGTCATCGAGCATCGCGCCAACGACGTCAACAGTATCTTCGCGTCGCCCGTCTACCAGCACATCAAGCAGTATCTCGCCACAGGACAGAGCATGAACGAAGAAGACTGGGCCGAGCTGACGGAAGTGGTGAACAGCGTCTACACAGGATTCACGGGAAAGCTCTACAGCCTCTACCACATGAGCGACCAGGACTACCACGTCAGCCTGCTCATCAAGATCCGCCTGCAACCTAAGGACATCGCCACGCTGACAGCACACTCCAAGGAGAGCGTCGCCTCCACCCGAAGCCGACTATACACGAAGATATTCGGAAAGAAAGGCTCAACGAAAGACTGGGACGACTTCATCCTATCGATATAACCGTTGGGAGTTAAGAGTTAAGAGTTTAGAAATAATCCCATCACCAAATAGTAAATAAATAGGACTCCGAGCTTGCTCGCCTGAGCACCTACGGAGCGCAAGAAATTGTAAATCGTCAAATAGTAAATAAATAGTAAATCGTCAAATAGTAAATATTATGATTGAGTATCTGATTGCAAACATGTGGCAGCTCTGGGCCGTAGTGTCCATCGTCTGTCTGATTCTTGAACTGTCCTCGGGCGATTTCTTCATCATCTGCTTCTCCATCGGAGCCGTCTTCGCCATCATCGCCTCGGCCCTTGGCCTCGGCTTCTACTGGCAGCTGTTCATCTTCGCCCTCTTCTCACTACTCAGCGTTCTGTTTGTCAGGCCTGTGGCCCTGCGCTATCTGCACAAGAACGAGCCCAACAAGCCCAGCAACGCCGACGCACTGCTCGGACGCACGGGCAAGGTGACCGAGGCCATCGCCGCCGGCAGCAACGGCTACGTGCAGATTGACGGAGACATGTGGCGCGCCGTCAGCGACACCGACATCCCCGTTGGCGAGACCGTCCGTGTCGTCGACCGCCAAAGCACCATCGTCACCGTAGAAAAACTCTAAAAACAACATCAACCAATAAAAACTTAAAAAACATGGAATTTATGACTTACGTACTCATCGCCATCGTCGTCCTGGTAGTTCTCTTCGCCAAGATGGCACTCGTCATCATCCCTCAGTCGGAAACCAAGATTATTGAGCGACTCGGACGCTACTACGCCACGCTCAATCCAGGCATCAACATCATCATCCCCTTCATCGACCGCGCCAAGGACATCGTCGTGCTCAACCGCGGACGCTATGCCTACTCTAACTCCATCGACCTCCGCGAACAGGTCTACGACTTCCCCTCGCAGAACGTTATCACCAAGGATAACATCCAGATGGAGATCAACGCACTGCTCTACTTCCAGATTGTCGACCCCTTCAAGGCCGTCTACGAAATCTCGAACCTGCCCAATGCCATCGAGAAACTGACGCAGACCACCCTGCGTAACATCATCGGCGAGCTGGAACTTGACGAGACACTCACCTCGCGCGACACCATCAATACCAAGCTGCGTGCCGTCCTCGACGACGCCACCGACAAGTGGGGTGTCAAGGTCAACCGCGTCGAGCTGCAGGACATCATCCCGCCATCAACCGTACTCAACGCCATGGAGAAGCAGATGCAGGCCGAGCGTAACAAGCGCGCACAAATCCTGACATCCGAGGGCGAGAAAGCCGCCGAAATCCTGGCATCAGAGGGTGAGAAGACCGCCATCATCAACCGCGCCGACGCCCAGAAGCAGCAGGCCATCCTCCACGCCGAGGGTGAGGCACAGGCACGCATCCGCAAGGCAGAGGCCGAGGCCAAGGCCATCGAACTCATCACCGAGGCCGTCGGCAAGTCCACCAACCCCGCCAACTACCTCCTGGCACAGAAGTACATCCAGATGATGCAGGAACTGGCTCAGGGCGACAAGACCAAGACCGTCTACCTGCCTTACGAGGCCACCAACCTCATGGGCTCCATCGGCGGCATCAAGGACCTGTTCAAGTCCGAGTAAACGACAAACCACGAAATTATGCAAGAATTAGCTCTTGGGGACAATTCCCGTGATAGAAGCGTAGCTGGAAATCACGGGAATTGTCCTCGAGAGTTTTTGACACAGCCTCACTCCCGAATTGACGAAATAAGGCGTATGAACATCGCTTTCAGGCCGTAGCGCGGATTCCATCCCAGCGAACGCAGTTTGGCAGCACTCAGCCGCAGTTTGGTGGTGGGTGAGTATTCCATGCCCTGACGCAGTTCTATAACGGGATTTTTGCCTGGCATGAATGTATCGCACAACATCTGAGCCATGTCCTTGACGGATGTGTATGTGTCCTCGTTAGCCACATTATATACCTCGCCGCTACGACCTTTCAACAATAGGCAAAGGATGGCATCGACCGCATCAGTAGTGTAACAGTAGCAACGGCTTAGCTCACCCTTGGTATGCAGGGTGATGTTGCTATTGTTGACCATAGCGCGGGCAAACTGTGCAAACACCCTGTTGTCGTCAGCAGTAATTCCGGCTCCGAAGGTCTGTGCCAGACGAGCTATACACACTGGCACGCCATACTCCTCGGCGTAAGCATGACACATGGCTTCTGCTGCAAGTTTGGCTGTCGGGTAGCTGCTTCGCGGAGCAGAGTGGTCAATGCTGCCTAACATAGACTCCGTAAGTTGCTGTTTGTCATCGATTACAATGCCATAGACCTCTAATGATGATACGAAGACAACAGACTTGGCATTCACCCGTCTGGCATAGTCGAGCACAGTTCTGGTGCCGCCGACAATGGTGAGCATGGTTTCCGCAGGATGATCTACAAAGAAGCAAGAAGCGGTAGGGCTCGCCAAGTGTACGATATAGTCGGCATGGAAGTCTGGCTGGAAGCATGAGCTGTCGATGAAATCACGGACATAATACCGCAGCGTGTCGTCAGCCGGGCCAAACATACTGATGGCCTTGGACTCGTCTCTTACCACAGCAGCAATGCTGATGCCTGCAGCATACACGCTATTGAGCACCTGAAACAGGCGCACCATACAGGCGCCAATCAGTCCAGTGGCACCAGTCACCATGATTCGCTTTCCACGCAGTTCACCGCCACCACCATATTGTTCGGCCAGCAGCCTGATGTCCTCAGCTAACGTCTTGTTCATACTTCGCCGGTTTGTTCCTCGCCTCTCATCAGTAATATGTCTTTCGCTACCAACAGGTCTACAGGTGTGGTGATCTTGATGTTCTCTCCAGAATCCATCAGCGTTGTAATTTCATAACCGTAATAACCCATCAGCGTACAGGAGTCCGGGAAATTGTGTCTGCCGTTGGCTAATGCCCGCTCGTGCGCGCTGAACAGTTCACTCAACAGGAAACTTTGGGGAGCACGCGCCATCATCGCGTCGCTCCGGTTGGGAAAGTTCATCGTGCCATCGGTTTTTCTTACTATCAGCGTCTCCAAAACGGGGGCACAAGTTACACAGCTGCCGTATCTCTCTGCCAAGTCAATATTTTCATTGATGGTCTGCGGAGAGATGAGTGGACGCACAGCATCGTGAACCAGCACGATAGCATCCTCACAGCCAACATACTCTTTTGCTGCACAGAGTGTATGGTAGATGGAGTCCTGCCCAGTGCTGCCACCTGGGACGATGCCTACCACCTTGCCGATGCCAAAGTGCTGAATGGTTTCCCGAAGAAACGGTATCCACCCTTCAAGGCACGCCACGATTATAGCATCCACCCGCGGATGGTTACTGAAGATCTCCAACGTATGTATGACGACAGGCTTGCCGTCGATGTCAAGGAACTGTTTTGGAAGCGAGAGGTTGTGCATACGCGAGCCTATGCCTCCGGCAAGTATCAATGCAATATGCTTCATTGTTTCGTCTCTTCTATTTCAGTCAAGGAATACGATATCTATCTTATGGCGGTCGCGCTTGTCACGAGGCGGCAACTGCATATAATCGCCGTAGGCAATACGGCAAATCTCATCAGGATCTGCCGGTCCCTCAAACACGTGGCCTTCGAACATGATGTCCTTGTGAGGCACCATAGCCCGCCGAGGATTATGCTCGTAAAACCATGTCCCATAGGAGTGTATATAAAGGTCGTGATCGCCAAATAGTCGGCCGATGAGTCGGAACAGGGGGAATATGGCGTAGTGTAGCAGACGGAAGGCTGTCTCTGCCAATATTGGATGCCGACCAGCCAGTTTCAGATTAACGTTTACCGCCAGTTTTCCCGCCAAGCGCTGAAGCCAGGGTATCATATCGGCCTCGTAAGGGAATATATCGACGTGTAGTCCGTTGTAGCGTTGTGCCTCAAGCACACGGCGCTCACCGCTGTCAGGCGCACATCGGCTCAGCGTGGTAGTGCCTAAGTCTCTCAGCATCGCCCATTCCTTATAGTAGTGCGGGTCTGTATCATGGTCTTGCAGCTTATACTGAGGATGAGGATGCTGCTTGAGGTAGTTGCACAGCCGATGGAAATCCTTGTATTCTACGACAAAGTCCATATCGTCATCCCAGGGAATGAAACCACCATGGCGCAGTGCCCCCAACACGTTGCCACCGTCAATGCGACAAGGCACGCCTATCTGCTTTGCCGTCTGTTGCAGGTAGATAGCCATGTCAAGCAATCGCAATTGAGCACGCCTGAGCACAGAACCGTCTCGGTTGTACTCTCTGCGCAGACTCTCTGAGGTCTCGCCAGTGTTAAACGTTTGGGGCGATTCAATGGTTTGCATAAGCCTGATAGGTTCCTCAATTTGACGATATTTCTATAATAATCGTTAAAACTGCTGCAAAGATACAAATTTTTTACCCCCCCCATATTAAAAAATATTAAATTATGATAAAAACCTCCTTTTTCTTTTACCTTTGCATTCTATAATGGCCATATGCAGATGGAAACGCTGAAAGAAAAGACGGCACGAGGACTGTTTTGGAGCGGACTCTCTGGTGGAGTTCAGAAGACATTAAATCTTCTGTTCGGAATCATTCTTGCCCGTTTACTCACTCAGTCTGACTACGGCATGGTGGGGCTGCTGGCCATCTTCTCCGAAGTGGCAAGTGCGCTACAGGAGGGTGGCTTTGTCAATGCCCTCAACCGCCGTAAATCTGTCAGTGACGCCGACTACAACTCAGTGTTCTGGTTCTCGGCACTTACCGGTCTGATGCTCTACAGCCTGTTGTTTGTGTCGGCTCCGCTTATAGCCAGTTTCTATGGAATTGAAGAACTGACCGTGTTAGCCCGCTATGTCTTCTTAGGGTTCCTGATTACCAGTCTCGGCATCGCCTCGCGTGCCTACGTGTTTCGTAATATGATGGTGCGCGAGAGTGCTGTCATTTCGGTGTCGTCGCTAATCATCTCCAGCGGTGTCGGTATTGCCATGGCCGCCAACGGATTTTCCTACTGGGGCATTGCCACCCAAAGCATCGTCTATAACCTGCTATCCACTGGGGCAACCATCATTGTGGCCCGCTGGCGCCCATCGTTAGATATAAGTTTCAAACCTGTCAGGGAGATGTTTGGCTTTGGCAGTCAGCTGGTGGTTACACATATTGTGAATATATCAAAAGCCAACTTCTTCCCAATGATTCTGGGAAAAATGTTCACACCATACGACGTTGGCAACTTCACGCAGGCCGACAAATGGAGCTTTATGGGGTGGTCAACCATTGCTGGCATGTGCAATAGCGTAGGCCAGCCTGTCTTCGCCCGCGCAGCCGAAGACCGCATACGCCAACTTCGCATACTGCGCAAGCTGCTGCGCTTCACGGCATTTCTAACTTTTCCCGCCATGTTTGGTCTGAGCATCGTTTCGCATGAGCTGATCGTCATATTGCTTACCGAACGCTGGTCTGAAGCGGCAACATTGCTCCGCTGGGTGTGCATAGCCGGAGCCTGCCTGCCTATATCTTCAGTATTTATCAATCTGCTTGTCAGCCAGGGGCACTCCGATATATACATGTGGGGCAGCATAGCCCTCAGTGTGTTGATGCTCCCGGGTATGATAACTGCAGCATTTTATGGTATCGGTGCCATGACTCTAATCTATGTTGTCATACATATAATCGAGACCAGCCTATGGTTCTGGTTCGTAAAACGCGAGACGGGGCTCACTGTGGCAAACTTGGTAAGCGACCTGTCGCCCTATTTGCTGCTTTCATTGGCCCTGGCTGCTGCGACCACGGTGATTGCCTCGCCGATAGACAGCATCTATCTGCGCTTAGTAGTGAAGGTGGTGGTGATGTCTTCCAGCTACTGTATTATCTTATGGGCGTTTAGGTCGGAAATATTCTTAGAGTCCGTCAACTATTGTTTCAAAAGAAGGAAATGAAAACAGTATCAGTGGTCATGGCAACATATAATGGCGAGGAATATCTACAAGAGCAGATTGACTCCATCCTTGCCCAGAGCTATCCCGTATACGAGCTAATCATTCAGGACGACTGCTCTACTGACGGCACGACGGATATCGTCAGGCGATATAAGGAGAAATACCCCTTTGTCAAACTCTTTGTCAACGAACGGAATTTGGGCTACAACGAGAATTTCCGACTGGCGGCTTTGCATGCCACAGGCGACTTCGTGGCACTGTCCGACCAGGATGATATTTGGTTCCCACAGAAACTCGAACGGCAGGTAGCAGCCATCGGCGACGCAGACATCTGCTTCTCCAACACCCTCGACGGCGAGACGCTCGACAAGCACCCCAAACTCATGGACCACCGCTGTTTCTTTGAGGGCACCATCTTGTGCAATCAGGTGTCGGGGCATACTATGCTCTGTCGCCGGGCATTTATTCAGAACGCTGACTGCTGGTTTGGTAGCGATATCTTCTATGACCAGAGTTTAACGCTCCATGCACTGATGGGTGGTGGACTGGTAAAGCTCAGCGAGCCACTGAACCTGCACCGCCGTCTGGCCTGCTCAGTCACGCACTATGCGCTGCATGCCGTTACGTGGCAGCCCTATGTCTATGGCTGGACTGCCTACCGTCGCTGGCAGAGTTTTCCGGCCTACCGTCATCTTCACACCTATATTTACGACAAGACCCTTGGCACAAGCCATCAGGTGGTCAACCGTATGTGCCAACTGATGCTTCGCCGCGACCTGCTATCGCTGCTACGGCTCTGCTGGCTATGTATGAAACATCGGGAAAAGACTTATTTCACGAAGCCGACACCGGGAATAATGGGCATGATAAGAGGATTCTTCTACCCCCTGCAGGTGGCATACGAGTGGCAGCGGAGAATGGATTACGACAAACGAACCAAACACAACAATAAAGACAGCTTCAATGAATGAAACGACAGCACAGACAGTATCAGTGGTAATGGCCACCTACAACGGTGAGAAGTTCATCCGTCAGCAGATTGATTCCATCCTTGGCCAGACCTACCCTATCCACGAACTGATTATTCAGGACGATGGCTCCACAGACCAAACGGTTGCCATTGCTCGCAAGTATGCAGAGAAGCATTCACAGGTCAAGGTGTTCGTCAACGAGAGGAACATAGGACTAAACCTGAACTTCCAGACGGCTGCCATGCGGGCTACTGGCGACTTCGTGGCCATCAGCGACCAGGACGACGTGTGGTATCCAGAGAAGATTGAGCGTCAGGTTGCCGCCATCGGCAACTATGATATGTGCTGCTCGGCAACGATGTTCGGGAAAAGTCCTGAAACGGCCGAACTGTCAAACAGGCCTTGTAACATTGAGCGGCTGCTGTTTTTCAGCTATGTAGGTGGACATTCCATGCTATGCCGGCGGGACTTCATCAAGAATCCCGACAATTGGCAGTCGTATATGTGGTACGACTGGAGCCTGAGCCTGCACGCCGCACTGGCTGGCGGTATCGTCAAGATCGACGAGCCGTTGTTATGGCATCGCTATCATGCCGGTGAAGTGTCCAGTTTGTTAGGCGAGAAATTAAAGTCCATAGGCGAACACTCCAAATTCTATCCTTATTTGTTTGGGCTAAAGGCGTATCGCCGCTGGCTTTCCGACGACAACCGCAGGCGCATATATACCCATCTGGCGGAACTAACTGCTGACGGACGCCATCCCCTCGTCCACCGTATATGCCAGCTGATGCTTCGCGACGACCTGCCGTCGATACTGCGTCTTTGTTGTCTCTGCCAGAAGCACCGCAAAAGGTTATACTTTGGGGACAAGTCTGTCTGCGGCATCAAAGGCTGGTTGCGCGGATTCTTCTTCCCTATGATATACTCCTGTACCCTTTCTCCAAACATGTTTTATAAGAAAATGTAAAAATCATGAAGATACTCATTGTAACAAAAGACGACAAGGGTGGCATTGGCCAGTCATGTCTTGACTTGATGCACACCCTGAAATCATTAGGACACGAATGTCATATGCTAGTACTCTACAAAAGCATCAACGATCCCGATGTGGAACGCTACGGATATCTGAGGTGGCGACTGGCAAAAATGCCGTCAGGACTGTTGGCACGCTATGGTTTTACCATTACACGGCGTAACAAGTGTCGTCGCTTAGGCGGTGCCATTCCGACTTCGGTAGTCAACCTGCTACGTAGCCGCTGGGTAAAATGGGCCGATGTCATCCACCTACAGCACGTTGCCGACTACATTGACTATCCTTCGTTTTTCAGCAAAATAGGCAGCAAACCTATTGTATGGACCCTGCAAGACGAAAGCTTCTTCTATGGTCTGGCATATTATGAGAGTCATTTGCACCGCAACCATCCGCTGGAGCAATACTATGCAGAACTGAAGCGTAAGGCTTTGTCTCAGGCAAAGAATCAAGGCATCGTCATGCTGTCAGAGTTCTATAAAAACAAATTCAAAGGGCACGAATTGCTCAAGGGGCGAGAAGTAAGGATTATCAGCAATACTGTAGATACTGCGAAATATTATCCCATACCAAAGGCCGATGCACGACGGCAATTAGGAGTCAGCGAGGACGACATACCGATTGCCTTCGCTGCCTTCGTAGTGACAGACCCGCGCAAGGGGCTCGACAAACTGTCGGAGGCAGTGACCCATATCGGCAACCCCCGTATAAAGATTGTTGCCGTGGGCAGCAACCCCCAACACCGCTCATGGCCTAACGTCATCGAGATGGGCTTCAAGAATACCGCCGAGTCGCTCTGTGAGGTATTCTCTGCCTGCGACTTCTTTGCCATGCCGTCCATGCAGGAGGCCTTCGCGCTGACGCCCATGCAGGCTATGGCCTGTGGTCTGCCTGTGGTGGCATTTCCCGTTAGCGGCACGTCAGAACTAATCAATGAGCGCAATGGTATCGTGTGCAGCGACTTCACGGTAGAAGCTCTGCAAGAGGGCATCACCACGCTCATGAGTCGCAGCTACGACGCCGCAGCCATCCGTCAGGACATGGTCAACCGTTTCGCGCCTGAAATTATTGCACAGAAGTATTGCAGCCTGTACCATGACCTTCTGAAGAACCTGTAATCCCGTGATTATTTGTATAGCACTCTATTCGCGTTTAACAAAAATTGGGTAGCACCGCTGACACCCGCCGCACCAAGAAAATTGAAGATTGAAAATTG
>Ga0310694_10004272_pt1 | contig 13827 bp, 10 predicted proteins | sample 174DNAGHGhighgp2_FD_203884 | JGI IMG/M metagenome (GOLD analysis project Ga0310694, IMG submission 203884) | Sheep rumen microbial communities from Palmerston North, Manawatu-Wanganui, New Zealand - 1742 DNA GHGhigh gp2 (v2) (version 2) | ecosystem: Host-associated > Mammals > Digestive system... | reverse complement strand
GACACGAGCATACCGCGAGTAGCAGTAATGCCGATGAAGACACCATCCCAGATGAACGCGACACAGCCTGCTGCTGGTATCAGCCACGCCCACCACAGATATTCGCGAGAGGCTTCAAGCACTTGCGGCTCATCCGTCAGCAGACTGACAATCCATCGGCCTCCCACCATATATAATAAGGTGTAGCCAACAGTCACGACGAGCATCCACATCCATAGCCTTCGCAGAGTTTCACGGAAAGCATTGCCGTTTCTGGCCCCGTATGCCTTTCCACACAAAGCCTCACCAGCGTATGCAAAACCATCCATAAAGTAAGAAAAGAAGAGGTATAATTGCATAAGCACGGTATTAACAGAGAGGATGACAGCCCCTTGGCGGGCACCTGCGGAAGTGAAATAGAGATTCACGGCCACCAGACAGAGTGTGCGGAGGAAGATGTCGCGGTTGATTCGGAAGAATTCGAGGAGCGAGGAGTGAGGAGTGTGGAGGGAGAATACTCTGCGCCAGACATTTCTCTTTCCACTTTTCACCTTCCACTTTCCTCTAAAAATCTTCCCATAATACCTCCAAACCAGTCCCAAAGCCACGATGAAACCGGCATATTGTGCAATAACCGTACCCCAAGCCACACCCTCAATCTTCATCCCAAAACCATAGACCAGCGTCAATGAGGTGAGGATATTCACTACGTTCTGCATAATGCTGATGAACATAGGGAAGCGCGTGTTCTGCATACCGATAAACCAGCCCAAGAGACTGTAGAGTCCCAAGACGGCAGGAGCGCCCCAGATGACGACAAAGAAGTAGGTTTCTGCGTAAGGCAAGACATCGGCGGTAGGGCCTATCAGCGCAAAAGAAGCCCATTTCATCGGTATTTGCAGGAGGATGAGCAACAGGGCGATGGTGAAGGCAATCATCGTCGAACGTACCAGTATTCTGATGACTTCCGACAAATCTCGTCGTCCTAATGCCTGCGATGTCAGACCACTGGATCCCATACGGAGGAACCCGAACAACCAATAGACAAGGTTGAAGATCATCGAACCAACTGCCACCGCTCCGATATAGACAGGACTGCCCATATGTCCCACAATGGCCACATCAACCATTCCCAGCAAAGGTACGGTGATGTTCGACACGATGCTGGGCAGCGCAATCAACAGGATCTGGCGGTCTCGGATGTTCATTTCGAGTGCAAAGATAACTATTTTTTCACACGGATTATACGGATTACACGGATTTTTTGTACTTTTGCAGGCTGATGAGCATTATATTGATTGTTTTGGCGTATTTCGCCATCCTCTTCGGCATCAGCCACCTCACGAGCAGACGGGCAGACAACCAGACGTTCTATCGTGCCAACCGTCGTGCGCCTTGGTATATGGTGGCCTTCGGAATGATAGGCGCCTCCATCTCTGGCGTCACCTTCGTTTCTGTGCCTGGGATGGTGCTCACCTCTCAGATGACTTATCTGCAGATGTGTCTCGGTTTCATCGTGGGATATCTGGTGATTGCCTTCGTATTGTTACCACTTTATTATCGCCTGAACCTCACAAGCATTTATACCTATTTAGGACAGCGGTTGGGGAATCGCTCCTATATGACAGGTGCCTGTTTCTTCCTTTTGTCGAAGATGACAGGTGCAGCGGTAAGGTTCTATGTGGTCTGCATCATCCTACAGCAGTTCGTCTTCACCCCTGCCGGCATCCCATTTGCGGTGAATGTGGTGGTGATGGTACTGTTGATTTGGCTCTACACCCGTCGTGGAGGCATCGGCACATTGGTGTTTACAGATTCCTTCCAGACGCTCTGCCTCTTTACGGCTCTCATCCTGATCATCCTTTCCGCCATCGACCATCTGCATCTGTCTGTCGGTGAGGCAGTTAACGCCATTTTGCAGAGTGAGATGAGCCGCATCTTCGTGTTCGACGACTGGATGTCACCCCACAACTTTTGGAAACAGTTTCTGAGTGGAGCCTTCATCGCTATCGTTATGACAGGACTGGATCAGGATATGATGCAGAAGAACCTGACCTGCAAGACGTTACGTGATGCCCAGAAGGATATGTGTACCTACGGCGTCGCCTTCGTCCCAGCTAATCTGCTCTTCCTCGCCCTCGGTGTTTTGCTGACGATGGTTCTCGGCACAGGTCTTAAGGGTGATGAACTGCTCCCCACCTTCATTCAAAGCGTGGCCGACTCTCATCTCTTATCTTTAACCACCTATTTCTTTATCATAGGCATTGTGGCAGCCTCATTCTCCAGCGCCGACTCTGCTCTTACCTCGTTGACCACCTGCTTCTGCATAGATATCCGCCGACAACCTGATAATGAGGCGCTTAGAAAGAGGACGCATATCGCTATGTGTGGTTTCTTTATGCTGTTTATCCTCCTCTTCCGCCAAATCAATTCCACCTCACTCATCGATGCCATCTATATCCTCGCCAGCTATACTTATGGCCCGTTGCTCGGATTGTTTGCCTTCGGACTCTTTACAAACAGACAGCCCAAAGACCGTCTGGTGCCTTATATCTGCCTCGCCTCGCCCCTACTCTGCTATGCCCTTGACATCACTTCCCAACATCTTTGGAACTACCACTTCGGCTATGAACTGCTGATGCTCAACGGTCTCCTCACCTTTTTTGGCTTGCTTTTGTCGAGCAAAGAACTTAAATAAAGCCACAGATTACACAGAAAAACACAGATTTTTTGATTATCACAGAAATTAATCAGCGAGAATCTGTGTAATCTGTGGCTTTTTTCGTACCTTTGCACCCAAAATCGTAAATAGTAAATCGTAAATAGAAGGATGAATATAGAAGCATTGATCAGCAAGGCTGCAGGTGAGGCCGTGAAGGCTCTCTATGGGATGGATGCATCCGAAAAGATGCTGCAGCTGCAGAAAACGAGAAGTGAGTTTGAGGGTAACCTCACGTTGGTGGTTTTCCCCTTTGTAAAGGCCGCTCGCAAATCACCCGAGCAGACAGCCCAAGAGATTGGCGAATATCTGGTAAACAATTGTCCGGCCATTGAGAAGTTCAATGTGGTGAAGGGATTCCTGAACCTCTGCATTGGCGATGGTGCCTGGTTGGAACTGCTCAAGGCTGTCGATGCCGATGAGCACTTCGGTATGAAGCAGGCTACGGACGACTCACCCCTCGTGATGATTGAGTATTCTTCACCTAACACGAACAAACCTCTCCACCTTGGTCACGTGCGTAACAATCTGTTAGGCTGGTCGTTGGCACAGATTATGGAGGCCAATGGCAACAAGGTGGTGAAGACCAATATCGTGAACGACCGTGGTATCCATATCTGCAAGTCGATGCTTGCCTGGCTGAAATACGGCAATGGTGAGACGCCTGAGTCGAGCGGTAAGAAAGGTGACCATCTGATCGGTGACTATTATGTGGCTTTCGATAAGCATTATCGCGATGAAATCAAGGAATTAGTGGCTCAGGGTATGGATGAGGAGAAGGCCAAACAAGAGGCTCCGCTCATCAAGGAAGCCCACGAGATGCTGGTGAAATGGGAGCAGAACGATCCTGAAGTGCGTGCCCTCTGGGAAAAGATGAACAACTGGGTATATGCCGGCTTTGACGAGACCTATAAGAAAATGGGCGTCTCGTTCGATAAGATCTATTATGAGTCGCAGACCTACCTCAAGGGTAAGGCCAAAGTAGAGGAAGGTCTTGCCAAGGGACTTTTCGAGCGTCACGACGATAACTCCGTCTGGGCAGACCTCACCAACGAGGGACTGGATCAGAAACTGCTGCTCCGCTCCGATGGAACCAGCGTTTATATGACTCAGGACATCGGTACGGCTGAGATGCGCTTCCAGGATTATCCTATCGACAAGATGATCTACGTGGTGGGTAATGAGCAGAACTATCATTTCCAGGTACTCTCCATCCTGCTCGACCGTCTGGGCTTCAAGTGGGGTAAGGAACTCGTTCACTTCTCATACGGTATGGTCGAACTGCCAAACGGTAAGATGAAATCTCGTGAAGGAACCGTCGTGGATGCCGATGATCTGATGGCGCTGATGGTGGAGGATGCCTATAAAACCTCGATGGAATTGGGAAAATTCGACGATATGACCGAAGAGGAACGCCGTGAGATTGCCCGGATTGTGGGTATGGGTGCCCTGAAGTACTTCATCCTGAAGGTTGATGCCCGCAAGAACATGCTCTTCAATCCTGAGGAAAGTATTGATTTCAACGGAAACACAGGCCCCTTTATCCAATACACCTACGCCCGTATCCGCTCGATTCTCCGCAAAGCTCCGAGTACTCTGAACACTTTGAATACTTCAAGTACTCTGAACGAGAAGGAGGTTGAACTGATTCAGAAGATGAATGAGTTTGGCGCAGCCGTAGAGCAGGCTGGCAAGGACTACTCACCCTCAGGTATCGCCAACTACTGCTATGAACTGACAAAGGTGTTCAACCAGTTCTATCACGACTACTCTATCCTCAACGAGCCTGACGAGCAGAAGAAGGCCGTTCGCCTCATGCTGGCCAAGAACGTTGCTAAGATTATCAAGAACGGTATGGGTCTCCTTGGCATCGAAGTTCCTGAGAGAATGTAATTTAGCAACGGACTACAGGACTAAAGGACTATATGCAGAACCCTCCCGACTACCGCAACGACACCGTACTTCCCTTGCCGATGGAAGTACGGGCCGATGCGTGGGCTGTGGATGCAGCCTGTTCTGGCAATCCAGGTCCGATGGAATATCAGGCCATCGACCTGCAGACGGGTTATCAGGTATTTCACTATGGCCCCGTCCACGGTACCAATAATATCGGGGAGTTTTTGGCCATCGTCCACGCCCTTGCCCTCTGCTGGCAACAGGGCCTTCATAACAAAACAATCTACTCTGACAGCTATAATGCCATCCTCTGGGTGACAAAGCGGAAATGCAAGACAAAGTTGGAACGCACACCTCAGACGGAACAGCTTTTTCAGATCATCGCCCGTGCCGAACGCTGGCTTCAAACCCACAACTTCCGTAATCCCATTATTAAATGGGAAACTCAAAAATGGGGCGAAGTTCCTGCCGATTTTGGCCGTAAATAAGAAGAAAGACCTTAGTTTATAAGGTGTTTAATTCTTTTTAACTCCTACAAGCGCTTATACTCTGATTTTTTATTTAAATTTGCAAGCAAAATTGCAATTTGACCTATTAGATTTATTACGCTGCAGGGAAGATGACTGATATTCTATTATCCAGTTTCCTAAGTCTGTTTGCCTTGTTTGGCAAAAAAGAACAAGTGGATGAAGCATGGGCAGAAACCATGCTTGTGAACTTTTTGCGCCATCAGTTCGGTATCCGAAATATCGACACCTATTTGGGCTTCTATGGCGACCTCCGGAGTACTTATGACCTGATGGACGACGAGGATCTTGACACGCAGGGTAGCGTTCGTTCTATCTGTTCCGCCCTTCAAGGAAAGATCAAAACAAAAGAGAAATCCTTGTTGTTGCTCCGACTGATGGAGTTCTGCGGCTATAAGGAAGGTCATGGTGATGACCTGTTCAAGGCCATGGTGGAGACGCTGGAGATTCCTGAGGAACAGTTTAAGATGTTCGCCGATTTCGTGGCCAACCGTGAGACGGAGCAGGTGATGCTGCATCAGTTAGAGGATACTGAGGGCCAGTTGAAGACCTTGCTCGATCCTCATTCCGGTATGCTGCTCTTTACCTATACAGGCCCTGACACGGTGATGCTCAACGATGTGCCTGTGCTGTCGGGTGCTTATCAGGTGTGGCTGCAGAGCAGTGTGCTGAAAGGAAAGAACCGAAAGCCGGTCTATTATTCTACCATCCTGCGAGCTTATCAGAAGGCTAATGGTCTCGAAGAAGACAAGAATCATCAGGTGGAATTCTGCGGACGTGACATTAATTTCCGATTCCCTAACAGCAACAACGGTACCCACAACCTCAGTTTCACACTTCAGAGTGGAGAGTTGCTGGCCATTATGGGTGGCTCAGGAACAGGAAAGACCACGTTGCTCTCATTGCTCAATGGCAGTATGAGGCCTCAGGAGGGCACCATTACCATCAACGGTCACGATATCGCTGAGCCGGAAGCCAAGAATCTGATTGGCTTCGTGCCTCAGGACGACCTGCTCATCGAGGAACTGACGGTCTACCAGAACCTCTGGTACACCGCCAAGCTCTGCTTTGAAGGTATGGATGAGAAGGGTATCGACGAACGCGTGATTAAGACATTGAAGGATCTGGGACTCGACGCCATCAAAGACCTCAAAGTCGGTTCTGCCATCAACAAATATATCTCCGGTGGTCAGCGTAAACGTCTGAATATTGCTCTGGAGCTGATCCGTGAGCCGGCTGTGCTCTTCCTCGACGAGCCTACTTCTGGTCTGTCGTCGAGTGATACGGAGATGGTGATCAACCTGTTGAAAGAACAGACCTATAAGGGCAAACTGATCATCGTGAATATCCACCAGCCTTCCAGCGACGTCTATAAGCTTTTCGACCGTTTGTGGCTGTTGGACAAGGGTGGCTATCCTGTCTATGACGGTAATCCCATCAACGCGATTACCTATTTCAAGGAGGCTGCGGCCTATGCTGATGCAGAGACCAGTGCCTGTCCTACCTGTGGCAATGTGAATCCTGAGGTTGTCCTCAATATCATCGATGAGAAGGCACTTAACAATACGGGTGAAATCTCTGAGGAAAGAAAGGTCACACCAGAACAATGGCATAAGATGTATTTGGACAACCGTCCGGAATTCTCTCAACCGAATGTCAGCGACGTGCCCCATTCAGACCAGAAGAAACCTGGACCACTGAAGCAGTTTGCCATCTTCCTGCGACGCAACATCCACACAAAGATCACCAACGTCCAGTATCTGTGCATTACTCTGTTGGAAGCTCCTCTGCTGGCCCTTGTCTGTTCGTTCCTGACCCGCTATGCGCCACCCGAAGGCTATACGGTGATGGACAATAAGAACCTTGTCAGCTATTTCTTCATGGCTGTCATCGTCGCCACCTTCATCGGCATGAGCGGCAGTGCGGAGGAAATCATCAAGGATCGTGCCCTGCTGAAGCGCGAGAGTTTCCTGCATCTGTCTTACGGCAGTTATATCTGGTCGAAAATCGTCTTTATGGCTGGCATCTCACTGTTACAGACGCTACTCTTCATCTTAGTGGGCAACTACATCATGGGACTGCACGGACTCTTCGCAGAGTGGTGGCTCATCCTCTTCGTCACCGCCTTCCTCTCCAATCTTATGGGACTGTTGCTGTCACAGTGTCTGAGTTCTGTCGTAGCCATCTATATCAGCATTCCGATGCTGCTGATTCCTCAGATCCTGCTGTGCGGACTGGTGGTGAGCTTCTCCGACCTGACGCCGAAGAGCACTACAGGCAATGTTCCTCTGATTGGTGACATCATTCCCTCACGCTGGTCATACGAGGCACTGGCCGTCACGTCGTTCACGGATAATCCCTACGAGGCTCCGTTCTTTGAACTCGACAAGCAGAAGTACGAGAACCAGTTCTATAATATGGGTGTCCTCAATGAACTTCAGTCGCAGTTGGAAACCAAGAAAGACGAGGAGAAGAAAGGCAAGCCCGTTGATCCTATGCACTTGGAAACCATCCGTATGAACCTGCCTGACATCACTTCTTATTGTCAGATGAAGCCCTATCAAGGAGACTACTCCTATACCTCTCTCTATGACTATATGAAAGAGGCGGAGGATATTCTGGCCAAGCGGAGCAATGACGCAACACTCAAAGCAGACAACAAGATGGCAGCTATGATACGCGAACAGGGCAAGGAGAGCATCCTGCAACTGAAGCGTGACAACTATAACATCAAACTGGAGGACTGTGTCATCGGAGCCGACCAGCGTCAGATGCTTGATGTCATCGACGGTCATCTCGTGCCCCGTATGAGCATTATCTACCTGACGCCTCGTAGCCAATGCGGTCGTGCACCTTTCTACAGCAGTGAGAAGATTATCGGCTCGTGGCACATCAAGACGCTGTGGTTCAATATGTCCGTCTTGCTGATGATGTGCATCATCCTGATCATCCTCCTCCTGACAGACTGGCCTGGAAAGATCATTAGAAAATGATTATATATTTAAATACTTTTATTAATAAACAATTAAAAAGCAAATGAAAAAATTATCAATTCTCGCTGCAACATTCGCAGCAATCGTTTTCGCATCTTGCGGAAACAAAACCGCACAGAACGCTGAGTCTGCTGATTCAGTAGTGAAGAGTTTCGAACAGGAGCAGATTGAAGCCAGCATCAAGATGCATGTTGACAGTCTCGCATCTGAGATCGGAAAGCTGAAGATGGTTCCCTTCCTGCAGGCTGACGGCAATGGTGGCATCCAGCTCACCAAGGAAGAGAAGCAGGTAAAGCCCGACTACCTTCTGGATCCCGCTTCTGCTGAGGAGGCTACCGTGCTCTCTGAGAAGTATCGTCTGCTGAGTGCCCTCGACGTGGACAAGAGAGTTGCCAAACTCTATGAGATGCCTACCGAGGACTACGACAAGGCCATCACCAAGCTGGCTGCCGACATCAACGATCCTTCTTTCAAGGCTCTTGACAATGAGGATAATGCCTCTGTCTCTGAGACCACACAGAAGCTCTACGAGGAGATGGAGAAGAACGGTCGTCTGAACTACTTCTGGCAGATTGCCGCTGCCTCACTCATTGAGCAGCTCTATCTGGCTAACCAGAACGCAGACAAGTATCTCAGCACCTTCACCGACGAGGCTGCTGCCAACACTACTTTCCGTGTGGTGCTCATCCTCGACGCCCTGAACCGTTTAGGCCAGTATGACCCCGAGATTCAGCCCGTTTCTGAGGCTCTTGCTCCGCTGAATGTTCTCAACGCTACAACCGTTGCTGAGCTGAAGGCCCAGATCGCAGAGGCAAAGGATAAGATCATTGCCGCTCGTGAAGCTCTCGTGAAGTAAGGTACACCTTATTATATATATAGCCCCCGGAGGTCACACCTTCGGGGGCTATTTTTGTAGGCGATAATGTTCTTATTGGCTGCGACGATAAATCACGAGCAGGTTATCATCGTACTTATGACTTTCGGAAACCATCGCTTCAGCAGGTATCTGGGGAGCACGCGTACCGTCAGTAACCGTCATCGAGAGATTCGTTTCCACACGGAGTTCATCCCAAAGTCCTTCTTCCATAAAGGATTTTAGCGTCTGGGCACCACCCTCTACAATCAGCGACTGGATACGATGTGCATAAAGACTGTCGAGATTCAGGGGATGCTGATGGTCGATGACGAGGCGTTTGGGATCAGGACCACACCAGTCTCTGACATTCAGTTGAGGATGGTCTCGCTTGTCTGTGACACGTCCCACCAGAATGGCATCCTCCTCGGCACGGAGCTTATGGGAGAGCATCTTGGTAAAGTCGGAGGATATCTGTACTGGTTGGAAATGGTCGTCGATGAAACCGTTGGCCGTCTGTGCCCATTTTAAGATGATATGCGGCCGATTCTCCCGATGGAATGTGAAGAAACGACGGTTGAGATCTTTACATTCCGCTTCAAGTACACCTACCTCGACCTCTATGCCTGCATCCTGAAGTTTCTTGATGCCTCTTCCCTGTACCTCTGCATACTCGTCAATGCAACCCACAACGACACGTTTGATCCTTTTCTTAATGATCAGATCGGCACAAGGAGGTGTCTTGCCATAATGGGAGCAAGGCTCCAACGAGACATACATCGTGGCCCCAGGCAACAGAGCCTCGTCCTCTTGTCGTACTGATGCGAAGGCATTCACTTCAGCATGTCCCTCTCCACAGCGCACATGATATCCCTCACCGATGATTCGGCCGTCGGCACTCACAATCACAGCCCCCACCATCGGGTTCGGCTTCGCATTCTGCTGCCCGTTCTTGGCCAGCTGGATGCACCGTCGCATGAATTTTTCGTCGTCTATCATCATTTTTTTACCTTTTTACTTTTTTACCTTTTTACTTTTTATTATCTTTGCACCCACTATGACATACGAAGAACTCTGGCACAGACTGACTCACATCTACGATGCTGGCGAGGCGAAAGCCATCGTCCGCTGGGTGCTCGACGTGCGCTTCGATATGTCGTGGACAGACATTCTCTGCGGCAAAGTTACGGAATTATCCGCACATGACCAAACGGAACTGGAAAAAATCATGCAACGACTTGAAAAAGGAGAGCCTGTACAATATATTATAGGTGTAGCAGACTTCTTCGGACGGCAGTTTCATGTAGCTCCGGGCGTGCTGATTCCCAGACCAGAGACTGAAGAGCTCTGCCGCTGGATCATCTCACAAAAGGGACAGTCCCCTTTGTGCGAAATCCTCGACATCGGAACAGGCAGTGGCTGTATCGCCGTCACGCTGGCTTTGGAACTGCCCGATGTCCAAGTGACTGCCTGGGATATCTCCAACGATGCCTTCCGCATCGCTGCCGGCAATGCCAAATCCCTTGGTGCCAACGTCACTTTCGAGCATCATAACGCTCTCGATTCTTCACTCTTCACTCTTCACTCTTCACATCCCAAGTGGGACCTCATCGTGAGCAATCCCCCTTATATCTGCGAGAAAGAGAAATCAGCGATGGAATGTAATGTTTTGGAGCACGAGCCTCATCTGGCGCTCTTTGTGCCTGACGATGATCCGCTGCTCTTCTATCGCGCCATCGCCCAATATGCCGCCGAGGCCCTGACGGCTCAGGGCTCTCTCTTCTTTGAGATCAATCCCCTCTACGCCGATGACCTCGCCCAGATGTTACGTATGATGTCGTATCACGACATTCTTATCCATCAGGATCAGTTTGGCAAACCACGATTCCTTAAAGCCACTAAGATATGAAAAAAGACATGACCGAACAAGAAGCCTACCTGCAGCTGGCTGCACTCTGTGCCCAGGCGGAGCATTGTCAGCAGGAGATGCGAGACAAGATGAGACGCTGGGAACTCGATGAAACCGTACAAAACCGCATCATCGACCGCCTAATCAAGGAACGCTACGTCGATGATGAGCGTTATGCCCGTGCTTTCGTCAAAGACAAGATCCGCTATAACAAATGGGGGCGTCGTAAGGTCCAGCAGGCCCTGTGGCAGAAGCATATCGATGCGGATGTCCAGCAGCAGGTTCTCGATGAAATCGACGAAAAAGAGTATCTTGACATCCTCCGTCCGCTGCTGAAACAGAAGCGGAAAAACATCAAGGCAGAGAGCGACTACGAACTGAACCAGAAACTCGTGCGTTTCGCTTTGGGACGGGGCTTTGGCTTCGACATCATCCGCCAATGCCTGAATGTGGACGATATCGGCATAGAGGACATAGATGACGATGAAACCGATTAGTTTCTGGCATCGCCTGCTCGACCTTATCTCTCCTCGCCTTTGCGTGGTGTGTGGCCAACGGCTGAGCGTCAGTGAGGAGATCATCTGCTCCAAGTGTAACCTGCACCTGCCTCGCACAGGCTTCCAGAAGGATCCTTACGAGAACGAGATGGCCAAGTTGTTCTGGCACCAGATTCCTATTGAGCGCGCTACAGCCCTTTTCTATTATGAGGCTCACTCCGAAACCGCCAACATCCTCTATGAACTGAAATACAAGAATCATCCAGAGATTGGCGAGGTGATGGGCAGACTGATGGCAAGGGAACTGCAAACCTCCGGATTTTTCGATGGAATCGACGGAATCGTGCCTATACCATTGGCCAGGAAGCGCCAGCGGCAGCGAGGCTACAACCAAAGCATGGAGATTGCCCGAGGTGTCAGTGAGATCACCGGCCTGCCTATATATGACAAGGTGGCCAGGCGCAATGCCTTTGAGGGGAGCCAGACCAGTAAAGGCCGCTGGGAACGCAACGAGAATGTGGAGGGTGTCTTCGAGGTGAAAGACGTCTCAGCCATTCAGGGCAAGCATCTGCTCATTATCGATGATGTGGTCACCACAGGTGCCACCGTCATTGCCTGTGCCAAAGAACTGTGCAAGGGCGGCAATGTCAAAGTGAGCGTCATTTCACTCGGCTTCGCAAAGAGTTAACAGCCTTATAAAGACTCGAACAAACGACAGATGGTCTCTAAATGGCGACGGTCTGTCTCATCGAATGTCGCCAGTTCCTTGCTGTCGATATCAAGTACAGCCGTCACCTCGCCCTCCTTCGAGAACAGGGGAACGACAATCTCCGAACGTGAAAGACTGCTGCATGCGATATGACCTGGGAACTGCTCGACATCTGGCACGACAATCGTTTCCTTCCGTTGCCAGGCAGTACCACAGACACCTCGTCCAAAGGCGATATGCATACAGGCCACTGGCCCCTGGAACGGTCCAAGCACCAGCTCCTGGCCGCTGCCTTCATGCGAACCACCCTTCGGCATCACTCGATAGAACCCTGTCCAGAAGAACCCCATCGTCTCATGGATGGCAGCCGCCACATTGGCCATCACAGCCACCACATCCCTCTCGCCCTCAATCAGGCTCCGTATCTGCTCTGTCAGCAGACGATATTTCTTGTGCTCATGGAAATGAAATATTCGTTGAAGCGTCAGCTGAATCTTGTTTCTCAGCCCTATGCTCACGAGGTGCCTGACTCTTTGAGAGGTGTGGTGTGACAATTGGGACAATTGGACAGCCATTTTTGCGCACAAGATTGGAGGTGTATGTTAAGGAACAGAAGCAAATGATTTATAAATATAGAATTATAATCATATTATCAAACTCTCTCTTCTCTTCCTTTGGGGAGAAAAAATGCATTGTCTTTTGTCCCAATTGTCACAGAATCTCGGAGACAGGTCATTGATTTTTAGGAAAACATCTATGACCTCTCTGATCTCCAAAGACCTCTCTGATCTCCTTGAGGCCTTTGCCCGCCGATCGTGTACAAGGAGGAAAATTTTCCCTCTTGCAGGAAACCTATGTCCCCGACTTTGAAAAAAGAGATCAAAGACCTCTAATTACACCCTCTAATTCGTTGTATCGTCATTCACACCAAAAGCGAAAAGACCATTATCTTTAAAATAACGAAATTCTCGTTCATTTCATTTACCTTCGCTAAAAACAAAGTTGCAAAGTTAGAGTGAGAAAATATTGTAGCGTGACAATTGGGACAAAGGACAATTGATTTTTTCCTACTTCCGAGAAGGTAGGGATGGTTCTTCTCTTTCCGAGGAGCGCAAAAAATGACTGTCCAATTGTCCCAATTGTCACGCGAATGGTTATATGGGGATAACGCGTTATACATAATTGATCTCCGCATCAATGACATACATGTCGCCATCTGCATCTACCGATACATCGCGAGGGACAACGTCCCAAACCACATAAGTGCCCTCACTATCCGTTTTTGTCGGAAGTTGCAATCCCGACATGGCAGAATCGGGGATACGTTTATAAGTATATACACTTAAGGGTTTTGCTGATGCCTTCTAACACAGTAAGGGATGCTTAGTACGAGAGTAAGAGGTGGCACTTTAGGGGGTATAACAGGCATCTTAATGACCCTTGGGAGGCATCTCCAACAGCATTAATAAGCATCCCTAACAGCGTTAACAGGCACCTCCAGCAGCGTTAGTTGGAATGCCTGCGAGACATCGGGCGGTCACACGGTCACAGCTGTGACCATGTGACCTTTTAAATTCATTGGTTTGGAAATTGTTTTACATATTTGGGTAGCATAGAGTTTTCTCGGAGAAAATAGGCATCTTTCTGGGAGTTTAATTAGACTAAACTCAGAGTTTCCTTAGCTTAAAGTCCGACTTTCCTTAGTCTAAAATCGGGGCAATCATAAAAGGCTGTAAATCAGACAG
>Ga0310694_10004271_pt1 | contig 13828 bp, 16 predicted proteins | sample 174DNAGHGhighgp2_FD_203884 | JGI IMG/M metagenome (GOLD analysis project Ga0310694, IMG submission 203884) | Sheep rumen microbial communities from Palmerston North, Manawatu-Wanganui, New Zealand - 1742 DNA GHGhigh gp2 (v2) (version 2) | ecosystem: Host-associated > Mammals > Digestive system... | reverse complement strand
TTGAAATGATGGCCCCCAGGTTCTTCCCGGCCTCGTCCGCTTCCTGCTCAAGCCCGGTAAAGTAGCTCTCGAGCAGGTACATCATGACGGACCCGGATTCGCTCTCTCCTGCTACCTCCCCTGCCGCTTCCAGTTTAAATTTGGTCCGGAAGGTTTCCAGGTTTTTTGCTCCCTCGATTCCATCCGTCACCGCGCCGATCAGACTTTCATAGTATTTCTTGATATTGTCTTTTTCATCCGGGGTCAGCTCTTTCCCGGTAATGGCGCTGGTGAAAAGCTGCTGATTCAGCTTTGTGCTGGCTTCCTCGTAGGCCGTCATGGATGTCGTGATAGATTCCACGTGGGTTTGAAGAAATTTCTGCTCTTCGTCCCACTTCGTGTGGACGCCCGCCATGTATGTATTGAGCGCTTCAACGTCCAGGTCCATTTCCCCGAATTTTTCGGCCCAATTCTTTTGATCCAGCTCGTTGAAATACCCGATCATGGATGCGGTTGCCACGCTCGTCAGCAGCGCAAGGGATCCCCACGGCCCCAGCATCCCGTATATGGATGCAACCGTCTTCACGCCGCCCGCAATGGCTCCGCCGACGGCCAGGGTTTCCATCCCGGTTACGAAAGCTCTCCATGTCTCGTCCGGCCAGTTGTTCATGCTGTCCAGAATGCCGCCCAGCGCTGTATTGAATTTTTCAAGGTCCGGAGCGGTGAACTCGCCGACTTGCCGTTTGAATTCTTCCCATTTGCTTTCCAGCAGCTTCTGACTGCCTTCCAGCCCGCTCATCATGATTTCAGAGCCTTTTTTGGCGTAGCCCTGACTGTTATCGATGTTTTTCTTCAGCTTGTCAGCTGCACCGTTCGCCGCATCCAGCAGGGCAAGGGCCGAGCTGATGGTTCTCGTCGGGAAGATCGCCGCAAGAATCTCGTTCCTGCTTACCTCGTCGAGCCCCTTCGTTACCTCGTACAGTTCGCTGTAGATGTCCAGCAGGGGTTTCAGTTCGCCGTCCGTCTTGTACGCGGAGAAGCCCAGCGCATCCAGCTTTTTCGCGGCCTTCTGTACGCTCTGGTCCGCCAGAGCCTCCTGGATTTCCTCCGTTTCAAGGCCCAGCAGTTCCATGGCCGCGTTGGCCTTTTCCGTCGGCGCGATGATCCGGACTATGCTGTTCCGCAGCGCGGTACCGGCCTGGCTTCCGACGGTGCCGACGTCTGCCAGCACGGCGAGCATCGTGAACAGCTCCGATGTGCTGTCCCCGAATTGCGCGCTCGCGCCGAGAGCCATGAAGGCGTCGCCCAGCTCCTGGATATTCGTGGCGCTGCTGTTGGCGGCCATGGCCCACTGGTCGACGATGGTTCCCGCGTCCTCGAACCCGCTGCCCGTGGAGTTGATCATCTTGACCAGGTAGTCCAGGCCTTCGCTCAGCTCCATTCCGCCCGCCTGGCTGATCAGCATGGCCTGCGGAATGCCCTGAAGAATTTCTTCCAGGCTCCATCCAGCGTGGGCTGCCTCATTGATGGCCTGGCTGACGTCGCTGGTGTGGAAGATGGACGTCTCCGCCCATTTCGCCGCACTGTCGCCCAGCTGCTCCATGACCTTGTTCAGCTGGCTCGCGTCCTTGTATTGGCTGCTCAGCGCGAACTTCGCGGCCAGCATGTTGCTTTCGTAGTCCTTGTATACGTCCAGGCTTTCTCCAAGGAACTGGCCCGCCTTCGATCCCAGCTGTTCCAGCACCTCGCCGAACTGCATGACACGGCCGACCATATTATTAAATTCAGCGCCGACCCTGCCGTTCAGTACTAAAGTTTTAGTGACCTGATCCTGTGCCAACCTCTACCACCTCACATGCTGCCCGGACGGTTTCAGAAGGCTTGCAGGATGCCTCCCGTCCCGTCGTTGAACAGGAAAAAATAAACGCGGTCGCCCACCGCGTAGCTTGCTTCGTTGATTGCCGGAATCACGCAGATCATGCCGTCCCGGTCAAAGCTGGAAATCTCGAATTGTTCGCCTACGATGTCGATGATTTCGCCCCGCTCAATCCTCGCGCCGTAGTCGAATTTTCTTTCCACCGTCATGTGCTCGCCTCCGGTTTTACAGGATGGTGTCAATGCATCGGACCATTTCCGCGCGGGTCCTTTCGTTCACCAGGTCATGCTCCACCCGGTCGATGATCCATTCCCCGTAAGCGCCGGTATCTCCCCGGACCGAAACCCTTTCCATCGCCTGAAATCTTCCGTTCAGGTCCATATTGATTTCCAGCGTCTCCGCTTTCCGGTTGTGGTTCAGCAGGATTCCCCTGGCCCATCTCCCGGCGGTCACGTTGTCCCGGACCGGAAGCCCGGTGATCACCTTCTCCGGCCTCCCGCCCGCCGCGGTATCGATGGCCAGCCCGGTCCCGTATGGGCTTTTAATTCTGACCCGGCCCCACTTGACGTTTTCCCTTTGGATCCATCTCGCGCCGTCGTTCCCGGCGTTGACGGCGATTTCAATCTGCGGCGTCCGCAGCTGAGCCCAGGGGATATAGATGGCGCGCATCGCGCCCCCGACGCATTTCAGCCCGGCTCCCTCCATGGTCAGGATTCGGTTCAGGAAGGCGGTCCCGCCTTCCCCTTCCCGCGTCAGCCATGGATACACGATTCCGCCGCTCATCCCGTAGATACCGGCGCTCATCCCGTATTCCGCCGCGCAGGAAACCATGATCTCATTCAGGGTCTTCCCGGCGTACCCGGCCCATTTCCGACCGGCCGCGCCCGCCCTTGCGCTGCTCGCCAGCGCCCTGTACTGGTCCCCTTCGCTCCATACGGCCGTCAGATACAGCGTCCCGGTGTCGTATCCCTTGTGCAGTATCTGTATCCGGTCGTCCGTCTCCGGGGCCCAGCGGTTCCAGGAGGCGGCACCCCGCATCGTCAGGTCCAGCAGATCGCTTTCCCCGCCGCTGGCTTCCTGATGGATGCAGTCCTTTACCTGGACGTACCGTGTAATGTCCGTCCCCTGCCAGTAGATTTTCACGCGCCGCCTCCTTTCCGCTAATCTTCCCTTGCTTCTCTCTCTCTTTCGAGCACGTTAATCAGCGCCTGCCTTACCTTGCGGAACCGCCCCAGCGGCATGTTGAGGTAGTCCGTCATTGGTGTGTGGGAAGCCCGGCAGACCTGGATTACTGTTTCGTAATAAGAAAGCTCGCCGCCCTGGAAGAAGCAGCGAAAAAAAGCGTCGCAATTCTTGCGGCGTTGATTGCGTCTCTTACGCTCAGCCTCTCCATGATTTCCTTCTGGAAAAGTCCCGGCGTGCTTTTGGCCACCGCGGCGCAGAAAAGGTTGATCGCCTGCTTTTTGTTGATCTTGAATCCGGTTCCGCGCCCGTCGTCCATCTCGTCAAGCGCGTCGGCGTATTCCACGCCGTTCAGCTTCAGGAAATCATATTCCAGCTCCTCGATCATCCGGTCGCCGTCCTTCAGCGGTACGGCCAGCGGCATTTTCCCCTTCGCGGCCAGCTCTACGGCCATCTCCGCGGTCTTGTGGATTTTTTCCCGCTCTTCCTGTTCTTTTTTCTTCCGGTCCTCGGTATCCTTAATATCCTGTTCGTCCTCGCGTTTTTCGTTCTCGTTCATGTTCTTTATCCTTTCGTGATGATATTATTATTGATTATTGATTAAATAACCGGGCAGGGCCGTGTGGACACAGCCCCGCCCGGTTTACACAGGGAAATCAGCTCAGCAGCTTCTGCACGGGGTCTGTATAGCTCTTTCCGCCATACACGATCTTCCCGGCGCTGATGTCGATCAGTACGGTCTGCTCGCCGTCTTCGATTTCCTCGTACCGGATGACAGAGAATCTTTCCGTGCTTCCCAGGGGGTTTCCGGCCTCGACAGTACCCTTCTCAGTGCTCTTGTGCAGGCACTTCATGCGGTACTTGATCAGCTTGTGGCCCATGGTCGTCCCTTTGACGTCGAAGCACTGCCGCACGACGCGGAACTCGATGGTGTGGTTGTCGGGCGTCGCCAGCTTGGAGCAGTTGATACCGTTGTTGTGGGCAACGGAAAGCTCCATGGCGTTGACCCGGACCGGGTTCGGCATGTCGATGTCACCGGCCAGGCCGCTGACGTTCGCCATGCTGGAAGTCGGATGCTCGATGGTCGGCAGAACAACGGACGTCACATCCTCGACGGTCTTTTTGTCGCAGATGATCCGGTGATCTTCGACGTTATTGTATACTTTCTTCGGCATTTACGGTCCCTCCTTACTCGCCCACAACGGCGTTCGTCGCGAAGTAGGTTTCGAACCCGTTGTTCACCCAGTTGACGATGGCCTTCAGGCTCTTCGCCAGCGGGGTGGTGGTGATGTCGAAAGTGAACTTGTAGTCCCCGTTCATGATGTCGCTCCGGGCATCCGGGCTGGCGTCAACCGCGGCGACGCCGTAGGTCAGCGCGCCGATCTGGACCAGGGCGTCCAGCCTCGCCTGCTCCTCGGATACCAGGCTGGCGATGTCGTTCGCGGTCAGCGGCTGGTCGACATCCTCGAAGTGACGGTTCTGGAAATCGTTGCTGATGTAATACAGCATCATGCGGCTGGTTTCCGCAACGTTGACGAAGTTCGCATCGGCCGGGTTGTAGTCCGCGCAGTGCGCGCCCCAGATGACCCACCGGCCGCCCAGGTAGCAGGCGCTCGCGATGCCGTACTTGTTCAGCTTGTTGTTGATGATGGAATCATCCCATACGCGCCCCTCGAAGGCCGCGCCCATGTACAGGTTTTCGACCAGCGGCACGGGCAGATTGGAGCTGCTGTGATACGGGATGTCATCATTTTCATGCAGATTTTCCAGCAGGGCGGCCATGGCCAGCACACTCAGGTGATAGGTCTTGCCGTCGGTGCCCTTGGCGAGCGGCCAGAAAACCTTTTCGTTTTCTTTGTCGTATCCGTTCGCGACCTTGTAGGCGTAGATGGTATCCATCGTCAGCTGGGTGCTGCTGTTCATCAGGGGCAGATCGCTGTACATGAAGATGTCCCAGTGCTCGTTGACCTTCTGGGAATTCAGGTACATCGCCTCGTGCACGTCCTTGCTGCTGCTGAATCCGGGCACGATCAAATATGCGGGAATCATGCCGCACTTCTGGTATACGTCCTTGATGGCGTACAGGCCCTTGTTCAGGCCGCTTCCGTCGGTGCTGCCGATGATGTCGTCGTCGTCGATGCTCGTCGGCGTCACGCTGTAGTAGGTGGCCGTGATGGCCGTGGTTCCCAGGGCTCCGCTGGTCAGCTCGGTCGCGACGATGGCTTTCCGCGCGAAGTCATACGCGATGGCGTAATCCGTGCCCTTGACCAGGGTCACGGTTTCGCTGTCAACCGTATGGGTCAGCACAACGGTGTCCAGGATGATGTCCTCGGCTCCGCTGAAGACGACGCGCCCGCTCGAAGGGGTCGCGGTCTTGGTGGCGCTCGTCTGTCCGCGGTTGACGGCGGGGTCCAGCACATTGATGCAGACCAGCGGCCCGTATCCGCGCTCCTCGAAGAATACGTGGAACGCCTCGCACAGGGTGTACTTGTCCCATTCGCTGGAATACCCGAAGTATTTTCTGGCTTCCGCGATGTTGCTCACCCGGATCGGAATGTTGACGTTCTTGTCCCCGTTCTCGACCTGGTTGACCGGCGCGGTGCCGACAACGACGATGGCGCTCTGGGCACCCAGGGCCACAGGCGCGCCGATCACATTGCTCTCACCGTAAGCGCCGTGAAGATATTCGCTCATGTTGTTTTTCCTCCTTATAGCATTTGTGGTTATTTAAGCAGGCCTTCAATTTCCGGATTGAATTCATCCGCGTAGCACTTGAAGGTCACCGTCGATACGCCCTGATACAGCGGCCGGTCGTCCTTGATATACTTCTGGTCGCTGTAGGTTTCGTATCTCATTTCCTGTTCGATCAGGGAAAGGTCCGTCCCGGGGATAAATTTGGAGCTCAGTATCAAGTCGTCGAAGTCGTCCATCCAGTTCAGCAGGGTCATCAGCCCGTTTTCCGATCCTTCCCGGATCAGGCTCATATCGTATTTCCCCGTCTCCGCGGTGTCGACGAATCCCGGCAGCCGGATGCCGTCCTCGTATACCGTGAAGAGCACCTGAACCGTCAGGCTCTGGCCCATCGACTTCGGCCGGTGGATATTGCTGTACCGATCGAACCGCTGTTCCTCCATGTTTTTCACATAGCCCCCGACGGGCATGATCAGGATGCTCGGCGCTGTGTTCAGCGCATCCTCGTCCGCGCCGTAGCTTTCATCCGGCCGGGTCGGATAGAATCCAAGGTAACACTTTGGCTCCGCGCGCACGATTTTGGAAAAGTCCCCGTTCTTGGCTGGGGTTTTCATCTCCCGCCCCGCGCACAGGTTCTCGTATACGAATTTCCGCAGCTTTCTCAGCCGTTCGCTGGTCCTCATCCCGTCCTCCTTTCCGGCCGTTGCCCTGCCGGTTAATAATCGTCCGACTGTGCGACGGCCTTGGGGCTTCTCCGGCTCAATGTGATCGCGTATATCCCCATGTCGTTCTGCACTTGCAGGATTTTCATCATTTTGTTGTCGTAGTACCCGTGCTCATTGGGCACAGGCCTTCCGGGAAAATCTTCCTGCCGGACGTAGATCAGGACGTCGATGGTGTTGTTATCCCAGGAAATATCATTGACGTTGTTGTTCTTCCGCTTCATCACAACGTCTTCGTCTTCCACGGCGTTGAAAGGGATTCCGTTCCAGGTGTGCGTGCTTCCGAATTCTTCCAGGTTGATGAATACCCTGCTCCGGTCCTCCGCGATTTGGTCAATCAGCGCCATTAGCATCCCTCCCGCGGGTTATTTCTTCCGGCTCTTCCGGGTGGTTGTCTGCGGTGCCTCTTCCGGTTCCTCCGCCGGTTCCTCTGCGGGTTTCTCCTCCGGCTCCGTCGCGGCTTCCGCTTCGGGTTCAGCCGCGGGTTCCTCCGCGGGCTCCGCGGGCACGGCTTCCGGCACGGCGATGGCAATTCCCTGCTCAATCAGCCTCCGGGCATAGCTGTCGTTTTCCTGGCGGTATGCGCCGTTGATCATGATAATCATTTCCGTTTCCGTCCTTTCCGGACGACGACCTCCTCCGCGCCGACTTCAGGGGGCACGGCGGGCTCTTCGTCTTCCTCGGCTTCCACGGCCGGAATTTCATCAGGCTCGGGCTTCTTTGCCGCAGTTTTTTTGACCGCTGGCTTTTCCTCCGGGAGCTCGGCGGGAGCGGGCGCGGCCTTCCGGCCGTTCACGTCTCCCCTCGTCTCTCTCAGCACATTGGCGCGGATGAAGAATGCCTTCCGCTCCTCGTCGATGTCCTCCCGGATGATCTCGCCCGGCGTATATTCCCGTCCCCCGACGGTCAGATATCCGGTAGCGATATACATGTGTTCCTCCTCTTACAGCACCGTAGCGACGGCCCACGCGTCGACGTTGACCGGCACGACGGTCGGGCGGCTGGTCAGACGGTTCTTGATGGCATTGCTCTCGATGGAGCCGTACCGCAGCGGCACAACCTTCTTGATGTAGGTGATGTGCTCCGCGCTGGCGTCTTCCTTCTCAACCTGGGTCACCGGGCCGTAGAAGACGTTCAGGATATCGTCGCTTCCGGCGATCAGCTTGCCGCTGGGCATGACGGCCTCGACGGTGCCCGCGTCATTGACGAAGGTTCCGCTCAGCGTATACAGCTCGACGTTGTCGCTGTTGTATCCCAGGAAGCGCAGGCCCTGGCCCTTGTATTTTGTTTCCAGGTTGCCCATCTCGGCGCGGCGGATGTCGAAGGTCTTCATCCACTTTTCGTCATTCCGCAGCGCGTTCCATACGTCGGGAGCCATGACGATCTTGGTCACCGCGCCGCCGCCCTCGTACACGAGGTCGAAGATTTTCTCCATGTCGTAGGCGATGGTCGCGCCGTTCTGATCCCAGTCTGTGGCGGGGGTGTAGTTGTTGGTGAAACCGTAGTCCGCATGCAGGGTGGGCTGAAGATCGCGGCCCTCGTTGGTGTAGCGGAACAGTTCCAGCTTGCCGGTCAGCAGGACCTGACGGACCATCCAGCCGATTCTCCGGTCGATGGCGGCCAGCATTTCCTTCTGATCGCGGGCCAGGAGTTTCTTCTCCCGCTGTTCGGGAGTCATAGCGCCCAGCACCTTCTCGCCGAAAGCACGGCCCTTCAGGTCGTTGTTTTCGATCACGCGTTCGGGGGCGATGGTGCAGAATCCGATTTCCCGGGTCTGGTATCCGGTCCGCTGCATCACGATGCCGCCCGCGTTTTCGGTCACGATGGGAGCCATGGGACGGTCGCCCTTGCGATAGTCGTAGATGGCCTTGTCGTCTTCGACGGTTCCCGCGTCCTTCGCGAAGGCGTCATGCAGGAAGGGATATTCCCGCGGCATGACCTCGATAGCCGCGAGCTGAGCCCTGGTAGAATAGATATCCATATCTGTTTATCCTCCTTTAATCGTGTTTTCGTTGGTTGGTCCGTCAGGCCCACACGGCGTAGAGCGTCACGTCTCCGTCGACGGTCAGGGTCGAAGCCGCGGCCTTGTCCGTGCCGGTTCCGTCCGCCTTGGTGTTCCACTTGCTGAAGCTCTTGCTCGCCGGAGCGGTGAAATTGGTCACGGTGTTCGCCAGTACGGTGTGAGTCGCGCCTGCCATTTCCTTCACGACGTAGTCAGCTTCCTCCGGGTCCGCGCCGTTATTGGCAACGTAGGTCACGCTGAAAACCCGGTTGTCTACGGTGGCGTCGGTGTCGGCGTCGACCTTCATGACGATGCCCATCAGGCGCAGAATCTGCTTGTACGCCGCTGTGATCGTGCTCCCGGCCTTCAGGAACACTTTGCCGTCGATAAAGCGGCCCGCGCGGTAAGCGCTCGCGTCCTCGGCGATCAGCGCGCCGTCGCTGCCGGTGTCGGCAGCATCCGCCAGCACGACGAGGTTGTAGCTCGTGGTGATCTGGCTCGTGGTGGCCGGGGCGTACAGGCCGTTGCTCTTCTGATACAGCAGACAGCCTGGTTCAAGAACACCGTTTCCGGGTTCCAGCGCCACAGCGATTTTATCGGCACCCCTGGGGTCTTCCAGCAGGGCGGCCGGGGTAGAAGTCCCGATAACTCCATACAGATCCATTTTTCATTTCCTCCTTTTCATTTCTCCGGGAATCAGTACATGCCGTTCCCGGTCTTGGCCTGTTCAGCATAGGCTTTCATTTCGTCAGCGTAGGCTTTCAGGTCATCCGTTTCCTTCAGGTCGTCCTTCGGCGCGTCTCCGGCGACGTCCTTGGCGGGTTCGGTTTCAGCGACGCGGCTCTGGATGTAGGCAGTGCCCTTGTCCTTCTCCGCCTGTTTCGCCTCCCGCTGCCGCTTCGCGCAGGCGCGCACGAAATCAACGGCGCTCATGCCGGTGTTCTTGGCGGTTTCCGCCAGGTCCCGGTTTTCGTCGGTGGTCAGGTCGTCAATCTCGTTGCGCCTTTCCTGGTCCTGTTCCAGCGCTTCCCGCGCGGCGTCCTGGCGGATGCTGTCCAGCAGCGCCGGGTTTCCTTCGCGGAGCTGATCCACAGTAAGGTCTTTGAGTTCCATGGTGTCAGTGTCCTCCTTGTTTGAATTTATTACAGTCGAAAACCCGGCAACTGGATTTTCGTTGCTGCCGTTCAATACGGCCGCGGCTGCCGCGGCCAGATTCTGGGCCGTCATGGCCAGCTTTTCGGGCGGCATGGGCATGATCAATTCTTCCGGTTCCTTCCAGATAGAGATCTGGGCAGGATTCACGAGGCCCCCGTCCGCCGTCTCGGTTAAATCATCCGGAATAGCGTGATACATGCCCTTCATGATCCGCATCTGTTCCCGTGTCACGCTCGCGGCCGCGGGCATGGCTTTGCTCTGCCCCTCGTCGCTGACCCGGTCGCAGAAGCCGCGTTCCACGGCCTCGTCCGCGGTCATCCAGGTTTCCGCGTCCATCCATGCCTTGATCTGCTCGTCGCTCTGTCCGCTCTTCTTCGCGTACATGGCGCGCATGTCTGCCTCCATCACGCGCAGATCGGCGGCCTGCTTCTCCATGTCCTCCGCGTTTCCCAGGGCGATGGTCCACGGATTGTGGATCATGAATGTGGAGCCCGGAGCGATTTCCACGTCCGCGCTCGGCAGGGTGGCGACGATGGTCGCCGCGCTCGCGCACATGCCCTGAATCAGCACATGCACGTTCTCGAATTTCGCGCTGTTGATGATGCTCCGCATGGCGACGGCCTCGTATACCTCGCCGCCGGGGCTGTTGATCCGAAGGTTCAGGTTTTTGACCCCGTCCTTCTTCATGTCCTTGACGGCCTTGTCGAAGTCCAGGCTGCTCTTGTCGTCCTTGCTCCACTTCCAGTCATCGGAAGCAATCTCACCCCAGAGCATGATTTCCCCGTCCTCGCTTCCGGGCTTCGCCTCGGCCCGGAATCCCAGCCGGAATCTGTCTCTCATGTGTTTTCGTCCTCCTTTTCATCTTCGGCCAGGTTCGTTTCGATATCCTGAACGATGATGTTCTGTAGTTCCCGCATGGCTTCCAGTTCCTTCCTCCGCTGCCGGACGTTGGCGTTCCAGTCGTTCCCGTTGTATTCAGCCGCCTCCTGCTCCTGGGTGCTGATGTTGTTCGCAATCCGCGTCGCCGCGGCGTTGACTTCCTTCAGCGGGTCGACATGGCCCATGCTCGCTCCCATCCACAGGCATCCGCACCATGCCTGCCGGATCGCCGGGTCATCAAAAAAGCCCGGAGCCTCGATACGGCCCAGGGCGACGGCCTCACTCAGAAAGGCCTCGTATATGGGTTGGTTGAACTGATAATTGAACCGCGTCCGGTAGACCCGCACCGTCCGCCAGAAGTCCAGCAGCGCGGCCCGGCTCGCGGTGTAGTTGCTGTCGTATTTCTTGATCAGCACTTCCTTCGGGATGCCCTCGCCCGCGCCGGTAAGCATCATGTACGTGTCGACGAAGCTCTGGAAGGCGCTGGTCTGCCGGACCGGTACGACGGTTTCGATGTGTTTTCCCGGCGGCAGGGTGTATATCGCGCCAGCGCCCAGCTCAATCCGGTAATCGTCGTCCGTCACCTTGTCTTCCTCGCTGATGGAATCGGTGATGGCATCCTGCCCGTCGTCCTCCTTCGTCGTGATGAAGGCGGTCAGCATGGCGCTGACGACGTTCGCCGCCAGCTCACTCTTCAGATACCGGTCCAGGCTCTTCAGCTGTTCGATCTCGCTGGCCACGAAGGGAACGCCCCGCCGCTGCTCCGGCCGCTCCGCGGTCATGACGTGCAGCACGTTCGGCATCCCGGTATCCTTCCCAAAGGCGTCAATCGCGGTCCAGGTCAGTTCCCCGTTGTCGTTCTCCGCCTCCGGGTTCCGGCTGGCGATGTGATAGCGAATCACCGCGCCTTCCCGGTCGATCTCCACCCCGTCGATGATCCGGCCCCCGCCGGTGGTTTCCTCACTGACGGAATCGCCGCTGCTGTTCGGGGTGCTCAGCCGGTCGGCCTCAATGATGCGGATCACGGTCTGGTATGGGGTCCGCGGATTCGGCTTCATCCCGAACAGCGCGAGGTCGTCCCCGCTGACCAGGAAACTCAGGAAGGCCAGCATCTGCATCCCGTAGAAGTTTTCCATCCGCGTCGCGTCGCACATGGGGTTCTCCGCCCACAGTTTCCATTCCCGCAGGATGGCCCGCTCCGCTTCCTCCGCCTGTTCCTCGCTCATGCCCAGGAATTCCCAGTCGATTTTCGGCTTCGGAATGATGCCCCATCCGACGACGCTGGTCGCCAGGGTGTTCGGGCCGCTTCTCCCCAGTCCGCCGCCCGCGAACAGGTCCCTGCTCCGTTTCCGCAGGGTGCTGCTGTACAGGTCGATCTGGTCTTCCGCGTTTCCGCCGTCAACCCGCCAGCCGATCATGCTGTTCAGGGTCGTGCTCGCCCCGTGGTTCCCGTAGCTCATCCGGGCCCCGCCTGTCCCGGTCCGGCCCGGCCCGCGGTCCTGCTGTCCGGCTGTCTCTTTCCGCATGCGCTTTGCGTATGCCTCGTTTCCCCTCTTCGGGCTGACCGCGAACAGCATCCTCTCCCGCAGGTTTGGTTCGTTCTTTGCCATGTTTTCACCTCACAAAAATCGCGAACGTTCGCGGTTTTACAGGTCCCTCGGTACGACGGTCTTGACGGTTTTGTACCCGCCGTTCAGCCTGGCAATCAGGGAATTGAAGTAGTTGACCCAGTACATGATTTCCTCCATGTCGATGTAGGTCAGTTCCCGGCTCCCGATTTTGTAGCTCTTGACCCGCCCGTCCGCCAGGGCTTTCTCCGCGGCTTTCCACAATTCAAGGCGTTCCTTCGCCTCCGCCAGCGTGTACGGATACTGTTGTACAGCCATTTAAGTTTCCCCTTCCCCTTCTTCGTCCTCGGTTTGCGCGTATCCCGGGAGCGGAGCCTCTGCAATCTCTTCCAGCACCTTCCGGATTTCCCGGTCGATGATGGCCTTGATCACCTCCGCGTTGTCCTGCCCCTGAAGCATCGGGGCAAGTGTGGCGGGAAGGTGCAGCGCGTTCTGCATCACGGTGTTCGCGATATCGTCCCACAGTCTCCGCACGTCCCCAACGTCGACCAGGCTTCCCTCCATCCGGCTGACTTCCAGCTCCGTTTTCCGTGTCTTGACCTTCTCATGCGCGGCCTTGATCTGGTCAAGGTCCTTGACGCCTTCCATCGCGTCATTCACATGGAAGCGCGTCCATCTCCGGATGAATTCGCCCAGGTCGCATCCGCCTTCCGTCTCGACAAACAGCTTTTCGTCGTCCGGCAGTTCCTTGTTGATGTTGTACAGCATCTGATAGCTGTATCCGACCAGCTCCGCGATTTTCTTCTTCGTCAGCGTCATGTCAAATCCGCGAACGTTCGCGGTTTTCCCCCTTTTAAGCCCAGTTCTTCATTGCCTGTTCGATGTGATGATTAATCCTTTTCAGCATGAAATTGCCAAGTTCTTTGTCCAGCTTTTCGGATGTCGGAGAAGTGACGGCCATCTGCGGCAGGCTCTTGCCGACGACCCGTACCATCTTTTTGCTTTCGCTCCGGGTAGCCGCAATTTTTTTGCCCACAGGAAAGATAACGTTTCCGCCCTGGTGCGGGGTGACGTCCGGCAGATTGCTCCATGACCCCCTCTTGATCTGCGCGGACTTGACGCGCCGCCTTTTGCTCGCGCCCTTTTTGCGGCTGATCAGCGCGGTCCTCATCTTAAAGGTTGTGCCAATCAGGCCGCGCGCGCCGCTCAGCGGAATTTCCCAGCTCAGAGGCCCGGTCGCCCGCATGTGCAGCACATGCTTTCTGGCCCACTGTTTCGTCACGGCAAAGTCTTTTGTGACCACATTCGCAATGAGCGACTGCGATTTTTTGCCGGTGTCCACGATGGTATGGTGTATGATCTTTTCCGCGGTCTCTTCAGAAAAGGTATTTTTCATCCGTTCTATGGATTCCATAACCTCGCTTACATCCACGTACAGCGCAGATCCTCTCGGCATGCCGTACCCCTCCTTCCTGGCAATATAAAAAAGCGGCCCGCTTTCGCGTCCGCTTTCGATAAATTTCCTGATAGCATAATATCACGTCAAGGCATGAGAATCAAGAGGGTTTTGGAAAATTTTTTCCCGTCCTTTCCATTTTGGCCCCGTCCATTGAAAATCAACGCCTCCGCCTATACGCTGATCCCTTTGCTGACGACCATCCGGCTCTTCTTCTTCTCGATCTCCGACCTCGTCACGATCTTTTTTTCCTGACCGCCGCCCAAAACTCTTTCCAGCTCGGAGAACTGCCATTTCGTGAACTTGTAAATCGCCCTG
>Ga0310694_10004267_pt1 | contig 13835 bp, 10 predicted proteins | sample 174DNAGHGhighgp2_FD_203884 | JGI IMG/M metagenome (GOLD analysis project Ga0310694, IMG submission 203884) | Sheep rumen microbial communities from Palmerston North, Manawatu-Wanganui, New Zealand - 1742 DNA GHGhigh gp2 (v2) (version 2) | ecosystem: Host-associated > Mammals > Digestive system... | reverse complement strand
ACGTGTCGGTTTGTAATTCCTACCAAGGTGTCCTACCGACTGAGCCATGCCACCACGCGTTTGATGTTCCGACCACAAGGGACTACCGACTGAGCCATGCCACCATTTGTGGGAACAGATGGCATTATATCATGCAGCGGAGATTCGGTCAAGGGGAATTTCCCGAGGCCCGCGTCAATCGTTCGTCGGGTCGCTGCGGGTATGGGAACTGCGGTGATCCCGGCGGAAGAACAGCAGTTCGATCAGGCTCTTTTCATAGGGAATGAAGCGCCCGTCGTCGATCATCTGCAGGATCTCCTCTTTTGAAGCCCAGCGCACCGCCTGGACTTCCTCCGGCTGAAGGCGCAGTGTGGAAAGATCCACATTCCGGGTCAGCACATAGATATCATCGAAGCCGCTTTCAAAGTGGATCGTCAGCGTCGGGCGGGCGTTCGTCAGGTCCAGGTCCATTCCCAGTTCCTCCCTGGTTTCCCGTTCCGCGGCGGTTTGGCTGCTGTCTCCGGCCTGGGCGCAGCCGCCCACGGTGATGTCCCAGAGGTTGGACCAGCCCCGCTTGAACGGCTGGCGCTGCTGGATCAGCATCTGCCCTTCCGGGTTGAAGACGCAGACATGCACCACCATCCGGTAAAAGCCTTTGGGCGTGGGTTCGCCCCGCACCATGGTGCGGTCCGTTTTCTGCCTGTCGGCGGTATAAAGATCAAAGAGTTCCATACCCGGTCCTCCTTTGGTTCTGTCCCTTACAGGTCCTTGTGCATCCTGAGGCAGTCGAAGACGCCGCTGTGGATCGTTCCGCCATGGTCTGACACATAGCCGAGCTTTTCATAAAAGGGAACGACCTCGGTTCGGCTGTCGATGACGATCCGGGTGTATCCACATTCCCGGATCCATTTTTCCGCCTCTTCCATGACCCGGCTTCCCGTATGGTCTCCGCGGTATTCGGGCAGCACCACCACCCGGCCCAGGACGACGGCATCCGGGCTGATCTCATAAAACCGGCAGGTCGCCACCGGGTAACCTTTGTCCAGCAGGACGATGTATTTCGTGCCTTCCCCGTCGTGCTCATCAAACTCGTCCCGCAGGGAAATATGATGCTGCCGGTTCATGCCCTGGATCCGGACGGAATAGGCGCCGGCCCGCTGCCATTCGGCTTCGGCCCTCATCACTTCCAGGTTTTCCACGCGCGGTCCCTCCCCTCCGGAAAAGCATCCATCTTAACCGGCTTCCATGATATCACATCCGGAGGACTGCCGCAGGCAGATACACCGGAAAAACAAACAGGACAGGCAGGGAATCCGCAAAATATGAAGAATTACAAGTGATGTTTATGCGGATATCCATGAAAGCGCAGGAAACTTCCTGAAAAGGGTAACAGAGATGGAAAAGACATTCAGGCTGCTGGTCATCAACCCCGGTTCAACCTCCACCAAGATCAGCATTTTCGACAATGAAAAGGAACTGTTTGAGAAGAGCCGGTTCCATGACGCGCCGGTGCTGCTGCAGTTCCCCCACGTGAACGGCCAGGTGCCCTTCCGCTACCAGGTGATCCTGGAGATGCTGGAAGAAGAGGGCATCGCCCCGGAGACCATCGACGTGTTTGTGGGCCGCGGCGGCAGCGCCTGCACCCAGCCCGGCGGCGTGACGAAGATCGACCAGAAGCTGTATGACGATACCGAGGCCGCCGTGGGCGGCAGCGAACACGCGGCGAAGCTGGGCGTGATGCTGGCCTGGCGGTTCGCCCAGAACTACAACCGGCCCGCCTATACGCTGAATCCCACCAACGTGGACGAATACTGCGAGCTGGCCCGCCTGACGGGCATCCGCGGCCTTTACCGCACGCCCCACTCCCATGTGCTCAACCCCAAGGCCGTGGCGGAAGCCCATGCCGAAGCCCTGGGCCGGCCCATTGAAGCATGCAATTTCATCGTCGCCCATATCGACGGCGGCGTCACCGTCAGCGTGCATCACTACGGCAAGATGATCGACGGCACCATGGGCGCCGACGGCGAAGGTCCCTTCGCCCCCACCCGCATCGGCAGCGTGCCGGTGCTGGAACTGCTGGACTACCTGGAAACCCATTCCATGGACGACGTGCGGCGGATGTGCTCCCGGTCCGGCGGGTTCGTCAGCCTCTTCGGCACTTCCAACTCCGACACCGTCCACGCCCTGGTGGAGCAGGGGGACAGAAAGGCGGTGCTGGTCTGGAACACCATGATCTACCAGATCTGCAAGAGCATCGGGGCCATGAGCGCCGTGCTCTGCGGCAAGGTGGACGCCATCCTGCTCACCGGCGGCCTGATGCGCTTTGACGACATCACCGAAGGCATCCGGGAGCGCTGCGGCTGGATCGCCCCCATCGTCGTATACCCGGGCGAAATGGAGCAGGAAGCCATGGCCTTCCCGGTCCTGAAGGTCCTGCGGGGCCAGGCGACAGCCATGACCTACAGCGGCAAAAACGTCTGGCAGGGTTTCGGGGACATCGACCTGTAAAGAAAAGCATACGAAAACGGCGCCGAATCACTTCGGCGCCGCTTCTTTTTTGTTCTCAGGTCTCCAGCAGGTGCGCGCACTCGCTGCGGAAGGAGATGAACGCGTCGTCTCCGACCTGGAAGGTCTTCCTTCCGATGGGGCAGTTGTCCGCAATCTTGACGAGGGTATCGCCCACACGGACGTGATAGTTCTGGTAGGAACCCATGAAGCAGCTCAGTTCCACCTTGCAGGGCAGCAGGCCTTCGTCGGCGATCTCGATCGCCTCCGGACGGAGCACAATCTCCGCGGCGCCTTCCGTCTTGTTATGTTCGGAGCGGACTTTCACCGGATAGCCGTAAACAGTCGCCACTACGTCCTCGCCTTCCCTGCCGTTCACGGTGCAGGGCAGGAAATTGCACTCGCCGATAAAGTCCGCGACGAACTCGCTGTTCGGATGATAATAGATCTCCGTGGGGGAGCCCATCTGGGCAATGACGCCGCCCTTCATCAGGATGATGTTGTCGGAGATCGCCATGGCCTCGCTCTGGTCATGGGTAACATAGATGGCCGTGATACCCAGCGCCTGCTGGATCCGCCGGATTTCCGTACGCATCTGCACGCGCAGTTTGGCGTCCAGGTTGCTCAGCGGTTCGTCGAACAGCAGCACGCCCGGTTCCACCACCAGGGCACGGGCCAGGGCCACGCGCTGCTGCTGGCCGCCGGAGAGCTGGTTGGTCATCCGCTGCTCCATGTCGGTCAGCTCGACGAGCTTCAGGATATTGGTGACCCGCTCCTTGATCTCGTTCTTGGGAACTCCGCGGAGCTTCAGGCCGTAGGCCACGTTGTCAAACACGTTGTAGTGCGGGAACAGCGCGTAGCTCTGGAAGACCATCGCCGTGTCGCGCTTGTTGGGCGTCAGTTCGTTGATCGGCTCGCCGCCGAGATAGATCTCGCCTTCGTCCGGACTTTCAAAGCCGGCAATCATGCGCAGAGTTGTGGTCTTGCCGCAGCCGGAGGGGCCCAGCAGCGTCACAAACGTGCCGGGTTTGATATCCAGCTCCACGTCGTGGACCGCGTAGAAATCCTGGCCGGTTTTCGGGTTTTTATAGATCTTGCTGATATGATCCAGGCGGACGCCCTTTGGTTCTTTTGTCTGCGTTCCACTCATGATTATTCAACCTCCTTGACTTTGCGGCTGGTGCCGAAGTGTTTGATAATAAAGTTCATCAGCAGGACCGATCCGTACGTGATAACGATCAGGATCGTCGCAAAGGCACACGCGATGCCGTAGGATCCCTTTTCGGCAAACTCGTTGATCTGCACGGTGATCAGCAGATAACTCGGCGTCACCAGCAGGATGATTGCGGAGATTGCCGTGATGGAACGGACAAAAGCGGTCACCAGGCCCGACAGGAAGGAATCCTTGATCAGTGGCAATGTTACGGAAGTAAAGACCTTGAGGCTGTTGGCGCCCATATCGTAGGCGCTTTCCTCAATGCTCTTGTCAATCTGCCGCAGGGCGGAGATACCGGAACGAGTACCTGTAGGCAGGGACCGGACCACAAACACGATGACCAGGATTACGCCGGTACCGTAGATGCCCTGCAGGAAGCCGGAATGGAACACGCCGCCGGCGAAACCGCGGATATATCCGATACCGAGGACCGTTCCGGGCACGGCCATGGCCAGCATGGAAACGACCTCGATAAAGCCTTTTGTCTTGAACTTCCGCTTGACCACCAGATACGAGATGATCATGGAAAGCAAGGCCGTAATCGGCGCGGCGATCAGGGACAGGACAAAGGAATCCTGGAAGGCCTTGAAGCCCTTGTAGCGGGTGAAGACCTGTTCAAACCAGCGGGTGGTCAGCGAGAAGTCGCGGCCCCAGGTGCGGAACATCGCGCCGAAGGGCACACAGATATACATCATCACCACGAAAAGCGCGATCGCCGAGCAGAAGATTGTCAGCGGCACGGTCACGCTCTTGTCCTCGATGAGCATTCTGGCCCGGGAAGCCTTGCCGGTCAGCGTAGCCGCCGTCTTCTTCTCCAGGTAGAATTTCTGAACCAGGAACATGATCATCGTGATGCCGAGCAGCACCACAGCCATGGCGCAGGCGCCGTTCTTATCGTAGGCGCCGGTGATCTGCAGGTAGATCGTCGTCGCCAGCGTGTCATAGCTGCCGCCGATGATCATCGGGTTGGCGAAGTCCGCGATGGATTCGATGAACGTCACCAGGAACGCGTTTCCGATGCCGGGCAGCAGCAGCGGCAGGGTCACGGAGGTGAATACCTTCCACCTGGACGCGCCCATGTCCCGGGCCGCCTCCTCCATGGAGGGGTCGATGTTCTTCAGCAGGCCCCGGAACATCATGTAGCAGACCGGGAAGAAGGTCATCGTCTGAACGATGGCGATTCCCCAGAATCCGTAGACGTTGTTGTCATAGATGCCCAGCATATGCCGGGTGATGATGCCGGCCTTGCCGAACAGCATGATCATGGACAGGGAAAGCACGAAGGGCGGGGAAACGACCGGCAGCATGGAAACCACCTTGAACAGGCCGCCCATGAACTTTGTCCGCACCTTCACATACACTTCGACGTAGGCGAAGAGCAGACCCACCAGCGCGGACAGGATGCCGACGAGGAAGCCGACCTTCAGGGTATTCGTGATCGCCCGGATAAATGTATACTTGGAAAAACTCTCCTGGAAGAACCGCAGCGTCAGTCCGCCCTCCGGCGAATAGATACTGTCCACCAGAAGGATCGCCAGCGGATACAGGATAAACAGTGTCAGGAACGCGATAAGCACCACGATGGTGGTGACCATCACCGGATCGCCGAACAGTTTCTTGCGGTCCAGTGAGGCGCTTTGAGCTCTGGCCACGGCGCAGCCTCCTTTCTGATCTCAAACAGAACAAAGGGGGACGATGAGGTCACCGTCCCCCGGAAATCATCTCATGATTCAAGATCGGATTATGCAGTGTTATTCAGTCTTGAAACGATCATCCGCCGCGGCGCCCAGCGCTTCCATCACTTCGCCGACGTACTTGGTGGTGTTTTCCTTGGCATCTTCGAAGTCATAGTCCATCACGTTCTCAGGATCGAGGCCGAACTTGGCCGCCTGTTCGGGCTGCTCGGCGTTGTCGATGACCAGGAACTGATAGCTTCCGAATTCATCCGCCTGGTTGACGCAGTCGGGAGAAAGGGCGTATTCGATCCACAGCTTGGCCGCGTTCATGTGCTTCGCGCCCTTGAAGATGGCGGTGGCGCCGATCTCGAAGGAGGTGCCGCTGGACGGGATGACCAGGCCGATGTTGTCATAGCCGTTGTCCACGATCTGATAGATGCCGTCATGCAGGAAGCCGATGCCGATGACGCATTCGCCGGTACCCACGTTCTTGGAGGGGCCGGAACCGGACTTGGTGTAAACCTGGATGTTCTTGTCCAGGTCGACCAGGTACTGGATGCCTTCGTCATGGCCATACTTCTGGATCATGGTGTTGATGACCAGCTTGGCCGTGCCGGCGGTGTTGTAGTTGGACAGCCAGATCAGGCCCTTGTACTCGGGCTTGAGCAGATCCTGCCAGTCGGCGGGTACTTCCAGACCCAGGCGCTGGAGTTCTTCGGTGTTGACCATGAAGCCCAGGATGCCCTTGTAGATGCCGTACCAGGCGCCGTCCTTATCGCGGTAGGCCGGTCCGAGCAGGTGGGAGGCATTCTTCGCTTCGTAGGTTTCAAGCAGGCCTTCCTTGGCGCATACGTTGTAGGGATCGGTGGTGCCGCCGAACCAGACGTCCGCGCTGGGATTGCCGTTTTCTTCTTCAATCTTGGCCTGCACCTCGCCGGTGGACAGGCGCTGATGCGTTACCTTGATGCCGTAGAGCTGTTCAAACTTGTCGCAGGCGGCCTGCAGGTATTCTTCCTCGCAGGAGCCGTAAACAACCAGCTCGCCTTCTTCCTTGGCGGCGGCGATCAGATCTGCGTCGATCTCGTCCGCAACGGAGAAGGACATGAGTCCCAGCAGCATAGCCAGGGTCAGGAGTACAGCAAACAGTTTCTTCATGATATGGAAACCTCCTTTAAGAAATATTGGATAATTCTATCTCGCCGCGATGGCCCGCGGCGGAATATACAAAAACAAAAACGCTTTCCGCGCAACCCTATATCTCTTCTCTTTCTGCGCACATCTTATCACCAGATATATCCGTCTGTCAAGCAGAAAACAGGCCTTCCCGCCGGCGGAAAAGAGAAGGAAAAGCACCGGCGGAGACGCCGGTGCCGATATGCTTTTTCCTGTCAGGTCCTGAACCAGAAAACCGTCGGATTCCGGTCCTCGCCGTCTTTGGCGAGGACGCCGTCTTCCAGCGCAACGGGGATAATATCCTCCATCAGGCTCCACATGGAGATGATGCTGCCGATCTCCCGCACGTTGCGGAGATCTCCGGGCATCATTTCCGCCAGCATTTCCGCCGCGGCGTCCCGGAGCCCGGCCGCCAGGGCGGCCGTTTCGCCGATCTCGTCCTTCAGCTTTTCCGCCAGGCTGAGGTAGTCCTTTTCGGAGATCATCGGGAAATCCGGGCGGATTGCCCCATCCTCAACGCGGACAAACCCGTTCCCGAGCATCTCCGAAAGCCGTTCCAGGTCCGCCGTTTCCCCGCGCCCGGCCTCGCAGGCCAGGAGCACGTCCCGCACCCCTTTCGCGAAGGGGTTGAACACCCGGTCCGTCAGGAGGTTGAAGTTGAAAGCGCGCACATAATCATGCTCCAGCTGGTACCTGCCGTAAATGCCCGAGAGGCCGGAGGGGATCTCACCCCGCATGCCCATGACATAACCCCGGCATCCGTTTTCCAGCAGCGGGAAGGTCAGCGGGTTCTTCATCCTGCTTTCCGACTCCTGCAGTGCCTCCCAGCAGATCAGCATGAGGATGAACCATCCCCGGATGTTTTCATCGTCCCGGGCGCAGCTGAAGTCCGTTTCCTCCAGCAGCTTTTTCCCTTTTTCCACCGCAGCCCGGATGCCGCCGATGTTTTCGCGCGCGGCCGCCTGCGCCGCCTGATGGATCTTTTCTGTGAAGGTTTTGTCATAGATCACGATCCCGCAGTGATACTTCCGGCCCTTCTTCACCAGCAGCCGGTATTCCTCCAGCTTCGCCGCCTCGTCCTCCAGATACGGCATGGCAACGCCGACCTCCAGGCTGAGCTCCTCCAGGGTCTTCGGGCTGTCGAACACCGACATCAGGATGCTGCCCGGAAGCTTCCTTTCAAAAATCTCCCAGTATCCTTCCCCCGAGTCTCCCCAGAAATTCATCGTGAATTTTTCCGGCGCATAACTGTACACGCCCAGTTCCCTGTTCATATCCATTCCTTCCCTGACCTTCTTTCTTCCTTCGAACAGATACTGCTTCACGTTCGTGACGCTCATCCGCGTCTGCCGCGCGATCGTTTCGCAGCTTTCGCGGCGGATGTAGTACGCGATCATGACCGCCCGGTATTTTTCGCTCAGCAGGGACAGTTCCCTGCGGAGAGCGGAAATTTCCTCCTTCCGGATGATCCGGTCCTCCGGCTCGGCCTGAACCGTACCGGCGAAGTTTTCCGGAAGCTCTTCCGTCCGGCGCCGCCGGGCCTTCCGCCAGTAGTTCCGGCACAGGTTCCCCGCCACGGCCCAGATGTATCCGTATACCGCGTCGTCGTTCTTCAGGCCGGCGTACGACCGGAGCAGCTCCAGCGTAATATCCGACGCCACATCCTCCGCTTCCGCCGCGTTTCCCAGCCTGCGCACACAATACAGATAAATCTTCTGCATATTCGCCTGAACGATCTGCTCCATCTGTTCCTTCGTCATTGTGTTCCTCGCAGTTTTGAAAGCTTTCACCCGGATAGTGGCCCGCCGGGGAAAAAGGTTAGGGTTCCCGGAAAAAAATTTTACATGGTTCTTCCTTTTCTTATCAATTACAGCATGATCCCGTTGACTACCGCCCGGACCCGGTGATGGTGATACAGTTCCTCGTTGGGCCGCATATTGTGCATATAGGCTACGGCGAACTTCTCCACAGGATCCGCCTCCACCCAGATGCCGGTGCCGCCGGTCCAGCCGAAATCGCTGATGTTCCCGTTGTGGCCGTATTTCCGGGTCAGCAGCGTCCGGAAGCCCAGGCCGTAGCCGTAGCCCGCCAGGTAGTCGCATTCGAAATCCGCCATCTGCACCGGGCCCAGCTGGTTCTCGTGCAGCATGGCCACCGTGCCGGCGCCCAGGAACTTCCTTCCCTTATACGTGCCGCCGTTGGCCAGCATCTGCATGAACGCCGCGAAGTCCCGGGCGCTGATCAGCAGGTTCGGCCGGGCGCCGGCGGGCACGCTGTCCGGATCCAGGGCGGAGAAGTCCGCCATGGGTTCAAACTGCCCCGGGCCCTTTTTCGCGTAGTTCGTCACGATCCGGTCTTTGTTCCACGGCCGGGCGAAAGTGTCCGCGTCCTCCAGCTCCAGCGGTTTGATCAGCCGGTCCTGAAAAACCTCCCGCAGGGGCTTCCCCTCGAAGGTCTCTACCAGCACGCCGGTGATCTCGGACCCGAAGCCATACTGCCAGTGGGAGCCCGGCTCGAACATGACCGGTACCTCCGCCATCACCCGGACCTCCTCAGCAATGGTACTGGGGCCTTTCTTCAAAAGTTCCCGCATCTGCCGGCTCATGGCCGCCAGGGTGGGCGTGGCCGGATCGACGGCCGGCACCATGCAGTAAGGCAGGCCGCACATCATCGCCACCGCGTCCCGGATGGTGATCGGCTTTTCCAGCGGCGCCGTTTCCACCGCCCCGTTGGGCAGGGTGACATATTTCTTCGTATTCTTCCACTCCGGCAGGTAGTCGGACAGCGGATCGCTGAAGAGGAACTTCCCTTCTTCATAGATCATGCCGAGAATGGCGTAGGTGAAAAGCTTCGTGGTCGAAGCCTGGCTGAACATGCTGTGGACATCGACCTTCTTTCCGCTTTCGATATCCGCATATCCCGCCTCGCCGTGCCAGATCAGTTCATCCCCCTGCATCACCGCGACGGCGCAGCCGGGGTTCGTTCCCTCCTCCACAAAGCGCTTCAGCAGGTTGTCCAGCCTCGTAAAATCCTTCATGCCCGTCCTCCTGTTTTCTCGTCAGTTTTTCATGCTTTCGGCTTTTTCCATCATATCATATCCGGCAGCCTTTGGGCAGAAAAAAACACGTTCCCTGCCGGTAAATATTGACTTTCGCTACAGGTCATCACTATACTGTTTTCCGGCAAGGCCGATCAATGAAAACAGGAGGCGCAGCCCTATGTCCGAGCGCAAAAACGACAACCGTTCCCGCGAAGTGGAACAGAACCTGATCGACATCAGCCGTCTGGAAGACGGACCGCTGTTTGAAAAATACAAAACGGACCCGGAGGGCCTGAACCAGGTGGAGGCCGCCGACCGGCTGGAGGAATACGGCCGGAACATCATCGACGTCAGCAACGAGAACAGCCTGCTCAGCCGGATCAAGGACGCGGTGATCAATCCCTTCAACATCGTCCTGATGATCGTCGCGCTGGTGACACTCTTTACGGACGTGATCCTGGCGGAAGAGAAAAACCCGGCCACCTTCATCATGCTGGTGCTCGTCATCATCATTTCCGGCGTCATCGCCTTCGTCCAGTCCGAAAAATCCAACAACGCCGCCCAGAAACTGCAGAAGATGATCGCCAACCGGATCGACGTCATCCGCAACGGCAGCGTCATGGAAATCGATATTGACGAAGCCGTTCCCGGCGATATCGTCAAGCTCGCCTCCGGCGACATGATTCCCGGCGACGTGCGCTTCATCGAGGCCAAGGACCTGTTCATCGACCAGTCCCAGCTGACCGGCGAGAGCAATCCCGTGGAGAAATTCGCCGGCCCGGACCCGGAAGGCGACACCCTGACGGATATCGACAACATCGGGTTCATGGGCAGCAATATCGTTTCGGGCAGCGCCAAGGGCGTGATCCTGGCCACCGGCAACCAGACCTATTTCGGCAGCATGGCGAAGAGCCTGAACACCTATAAGGACAAGAGCAGCTTTGAGGAAAACCTGAGTTCCATCAGCCGCCTGCTGATCAGCTTCATGGTGGTCATGGTGCCGATCATCTTCATCGCCAACTTCATCACCAAGGGCAACTGGCTCCAGTCCCTGATGTTCGGCATCACCATTGCCGTCGGCATCATGCCGGAGATGCTGCCTGTGATTATGACCTCCTCCCTGGCCAAAGGCGCTGTAAACATGTCCCGCAAACAGACCATCGTCAAGCGCCTGAGCTCCATCCAGACCTTCGGCGAGATGGACGTCTTCTGCACGGACAAGACCGGCACCCTGACCCAGGACGAGATCGTACTGGAGAAATATATGGACGTGCTGGGCCGCGAGGACAAGCGGATCCTGCGTCACGCGTTCCTCAACAGCTATTTCCAGACCGGCCTGAAGAACCTCATGGACCTGGCCATCATCAGCCGGGCGGAGAAAGAAGACCTGTCCTTCCTGAAGGAGGCCTACGTCCGCGAGGATGAGATCCCCTTCGACTTCAGCCGCCGCCGTATGAGCGTCGTCCTGCGGGACAGGGAAGGCAAGCGCCAGTTGATCACCAAGGGCGCCGTGGAGGAAATGCTCTCCATCTGCTCCTTCATCGAGATCGACGGCGAGGTGAAACCCATCACTCCCGAGCTCATCGCGGGCGCCCAGAAAATCGCGGACGAAAACAACGCGGAAGGCATCCGCGTGATCGCCGTGGCCCAGAAGAACGAGGTCCATGACGTGGAGACCTTCGGCGTGCAGGATGAAAGCGCCATGGTGCTCATCGGCTTCATCGGCTTCCTGGATCCGCCGAAGCCCTCCGCCGGTTCCGCCATTGCCGCCCTGCAGAAAAACGGCGTGCGCACCGTCGTGCTCACCGGCGACAACGAGGGCGTGGCCGTCGCCATCTGCGGCCGCCTGGGCATCGATACCTCCTATACCCTGACCGGCGCCCAGGTGGAAGCCATGAACGACGAGGAGCTGAAGGAAGCCTGTGAGAAATGCCATATCTTCTCCAAGCTCTCGCCCTACCAGAAACAGCGCGTGGTCAAGTCCTTCCAGTCCAACGGACACATCGTCGGCTATATGGGCGACGGCATCAACGACAGCCTGCCCCTGAAGCAGTCCGACGTCGGCATTTCAGTGGATACCGCCGTGGATATCGCCAAGGAAGTGGCGGATATCATCCTGCTGGAAAAGGACCTGCAGGTGCTGGAGGAGGGCGTCATCGAAGGGCGCCGCACCTTCGCGAACATGTCCAAGTACCTGAAGATGACCGTCAGCGGCAACTTCGGCAATATGTTCTCCGTGCTCATCGCCAGCATCTTCCTTCCCTTCCTGCCGATGCTGCCGATCCATATCCTCGTCCAGAACCTGCTGAACGACTTTGCCCAGCTGGGCATGCCCTTCGACCATGTGGAGGAGCAGTATATCGAGAAGCCGAAGCGCTGGGATATCCCGGGCATCAAGAAGTTCATGATCTACTTCGGTCTGCTGAGCACCGTCCTGGACGTGCTGTGCTTCCTGGTGCTCTGGTTCGTGTTCAGGTTCGACAGCGTCGACAAGGCCGGCTTCTTCCAGTGCGGCTGGTTCATGTTCGGCGTCATCTCCCAGACCATGGTCATCCACACCATCCGCACGCCGAAGCTCCCCTTCATCCGGGACCGGGCTTCCCGCCAGCTGACCCTGTCCACGCTGGCCGTGTGCCTCGTCACGCTGCTGATCGGTTTCACGGGCATCGCGCTGCTCTTCAGCATGCCGGTCATGCCCCTTTCCTTCCTCGCCTGGATGGCCGGGCTGATGGTGGTCTACACCGTCCTGGCCCAGATCATGAAGACCGTTTATATCCGGATCAACAAGGAATGGGTCTGATCCGGACCGCATCAAAAAGCATCGGGACCTTTCGTCCCGATGTTTTTTGTTTACTCTTCCGCGTTCGGACCGACGGCGACTGCCTCCTCCGGATGCTCGCCGCTCTGCTCGTATTCCGGTACCAGCGTCAGGCCGTTGACGCCCTCAGCCAGGGGATACCGGAGCTCGAAAAGGATTTTTCCCGTTCCGGCGGCGAAAACCTCCTGCTCCCCGGCGGCGCAGATCCGCTGTCCGTCCTGATACAGGTTCCAGCCCAGAATCAGGTCGGTTTCGGGATCCCGGGTTGCCCAGCCCTTCGTCTGTTCCTCAGACGTTAAGCAGAGAACCCCTTTCATGTCCACCCGGCCGACGCTCAGGTCCGCGTCGGCTTCCCAGTCTTCCGTCCGAGCGCTGCCGTACAGGTACCGGAAACTGTCGTACCGGTTCAGGGAGAAGGGAATAGAGATCCTTTCTCCCCGGTCGTATTTCCGCTTCAGCGTGTTCCCGTCCTGGAACAGGGTCTCCCGGTCGCAGCTCACCACCAGGTTGAAAGTCACGGTATCCTCGCACTGCTCATAGGGGATCAGGCATTCCTTCCAGCCGATCACCGATCCGTCGGCCCGATATTGCTCATCCCCCGCCACGATGCTCAGCCAGCTTTCGTCGTCCAGCGCCATGCAGTCCGTCACCGCGGTATGGACGCTGTAAGTCCACCGCCGGCTCTTCCCATCCAGCCACTCAAGGGCCTTCTGCAGCTCCGGGTCGTCGTTGGACCATTTCTCCGACGCGGTTTCGCCTTCATAAACCGTACCCCAGGCGGTCGGCTCCGGCGCCCCTTCATGGAGCTCCACCCGGGTCACGTCCCCGGTCAGCCGGTAGGAAACGTACACCCGGTCCCCTTCGTAATACGCCTGGTCGATGACCACGGTCACGCCCTCGTCGGTCACAGTCATGCTGCCAGCCGGCCCGGCCACCGCGGCCATGGTCGTCAGCCGCGGGTCCGCGCCTTCATACCGGGACAGTTTGCCAAACAGCCCGAGCCCTTCCTCCGCCCCCGCGCCGCATATAAAAGGCAGCGCCAGACAAAGCGTCAGGGCTGCCAAAGTTTTTCTCCTCATGTTCCGTTCCTCCGTCCGGACCGGATCCTCTGTGCTTTCCCGGCCCGGATAAACAGACGAAACGTACCGCCTGTTTATTCCGCCAGCGCCGCGTCCAGCACCGCCAGGTCTGCTTCCGTGGTGGACCAGCCCGCGGCGAAACGGACCACCGTGTGGTGTTCGTCCGGCTTTTCCCAGACCTCAAAGGCCGCCTGCTGCGCGATCCGGTCCAGCTTTTCATTTTCCAGGATCACGAACTGCTGGTTCGTCGGGCTGTCGATGAAGAAGGGAATCCCCCGGGCGCGGAAGATGTCCTTCATCTTCTCCGCCATGTCGATGGCGTGCTTCCCGATGCGGAAATAAAGATCAT